>ERZ1370068.7572-contig-6482_pt1 | contig 40752 bp, 50 predicted proteins | sample MGYA00561227_ERZ1370068 | MGnify/ENA primary metagenome ERZ1370068 (study PRJEB38410, sample SAMEA6850437) | metagenome | study: Metagenomic assessment of the ecological functions of the soil: analysis of the soil microbiota associated with the... | reverse complement strand
GTGCCAAGTTCAGTTACGTATTGCTGTGTCTTCTTCCTGCAGAACCGCATGAAGGCCCTCGGCGGCAAGAATCCACGCGCCATGGGTGGCGCAGGTACACGTCGTCGGCGCCGGGCGTCATGGGCGGCGACATCGCCGCCTGGTGCGCCTCGCGCGGCCTCACGGTCACCCTGCAGGACCGCAGGTCAAATCCACGTCGAGCCCGCACTCGCCGCGCGCGAAGGAGTTCTTGGAAAGCGTGCACGCGACCCGGCCAAGGCGCGCGGAGTATGGCGGCGCGGCTCAGCGCGGACGTCGAGAGCGACCGGCGTTCCAGCGTGCCGACGTCGTGATCGAGGCGATCTTCGAGAATGCCGCCGCAAAGCGCGAGCTGCTACGCGAAACTCGAACCGCGCATGAAGCGGGCGGCAATCCTCGCGACGAACACGTCCAGCATCGTGCTCGAAGAGCTCGCGACAATCTCGCCGACCCCGGCCGGCTGGTGGGACTGCACTTCTTCAACCCGGTCGCCAAGATGATGCTGGTCGAGATCATCCGTTCCGAGAAGACGAAGCGCCGAAATCGTGGAGGACGCGCTGGCCTTCACGCGCCGACTCGACAAGCTGCCGCTGCCCTGCCGTCGGCGCGCCGGGCTTCGTCGTCAATCGCGTGCTGATGCCGTACATCGACCGAGGCCATGCTGGCGCGCGGATGAAGGCATGCCGCTCGCGACCTGATCGACGCGGCGCGGCGCGTCGACTTCGGCATGCCGATGGGACCGATCGAGCTCGCGCGACACGCGTCGGGCCTCGACGTCTGCCTCGCACGTCGGCGAGATCCTGTCGCGCCGCCTTCGGACTGACCGGTGCCGACAGCGCACTCGGCTGCACTGGTCGCGGCCGGACAAGCTCGGCCGCAAGTCCGGCGCGGCTACTACGAATGGCGTGGAGGGCAAGCCGGTCAAGCCGCCGGCTGCCGGCGGCACGCGCCGGCGGACCTCGATCGACCGGCTGATCCTGCAATGCGCTCAACGAGGCGCGTCGCATGCCTGCGGGAACGCGTCGTCGACAGACGCCGACCTGCGTGGACGCCGGGGATGATCTTCGGCTACGGGATTTGCGCCCTTTCGCGGCGGCCCGTTGCACTACGCGCGCAGCGCGGCGTGGACGCTCGATCGTCGCGCGGCTCACGAGCTCGCGGCGACGCACGGGCCGCGCTTCACGCCCGATGCAGGGCTGGGCAGCTCAAAGCGGGCCGGTAAGGCCATGTTAGGACTGCGCCATTCGTGGGGCGCGGTGGCCTCCTGACGGTGCGCGGCGATCGAGATGGCACAAGACAAGCGGTAGAAATCGACGTCGCTCCGAGGCTTCCGCCGCTCGACGGGCTGAAGCGCGAGAACCTGCACGCGCTCGCCAAGAAGACCCGCCTGCAGGACTCGACTCCGGCCGCACGTGCTCTTCAAAGAAGGCGATATCCGACAAGCGCACGCATCTGGCTCGGTCGGCGGCGATGGTCGAGCTGAGCCGAGAGTGGCCGCACCGTTGGCATGATCGCGTGGCGGCACGCAGCGATGCGCGCACGCGCCGCTGCAACCAGGCCATGCCGCGCGCGCTGCACCGCGCGCGCGCTGTCGAGGACGTCACTACCTCGCCATCGACGCGCGACCTGCTCGACGTGCATGATCACCTGGGACCAGACCGGCACCTACGAGGTCGAGCGAGATTGCAGGCCAGCTCGGCGGCGGCCGACGACGGCGACTGGATGACCGCTGCTGCTGCAGACCAAGGCGTTCCATCGCATCCCGCCGGCCAACCTGCAGGCGCTCTTCATGCGCGATGCAGCGCGTCGCCTGCCGTACCGGCGAGGTCGTGCATCAAGCAGGGCGACGACGGCGATTATCTTTACGTCATCACGAAGGGCTCGGCGGTCGTCACGCGCGAGACGCCCACTGAATCGCGACGGCCTCAAGCTCGCCGAGCTCGGCGTCGGCGAGACCTTCGGCGAGGAAGCGCTGATCTCCGACGGCAAGCGCAATGCCACGATCACGATGCAGACCGACGGCGCGCTCGATGCAGGCTCGGCAAGGACGACTTCAAGCGAGCTCCTGAACGAGCCGCTGCTGCACTGGGTCGACCTGACGCACGCGCGCGAGCTGATCGAACAGGGCGCCAAGTGGCTCGACGTGCGCCTGCCGTCCGAGTTCGAGAACGCTCCACCTCGATGACGCGCTCAACGTCCCGCTCTACTTCATCCGGCTGAAGGTCAAGACGCTCGACACGAAGACGCCCTACGTCGCTGTGTGCGACACCAGCCGGCGCAGCTCCGCGGCCGCGCTTCCTGCTGTTCGAACGGGGATTCGAGGCGTTACTGCCTGCAGGGGCGGCATGACGGCAACCGGCTCGGACCGGAATACGAAGCAAAGGGCACGGTGACCGTTATCCCACGATCGTGGCGCCAGGCGACCGTCCCATCGTGTGCGTGGCTTTGTCGCCGCCGAGCGCGCCGGCGAGATAGGACTCGATCTTCTTCTGCGTCGTGCCGCGATCCTGCTCGCTGAACTGCACGCCGACTACCTGCAGTGCGCTTGCCCTGCGCCCTTGGGCGTCAGCCAGATGACTCGGCCCGCGACCGGCAGCTTCTCCTCCTCGCCCATGAGGTTGAGGAGCATGAACACCTCGTCAGCTCAGCCGGTAGCTGCTGTTGGTCGGAATGAAGAAGGCCATAAATTCTTCACGAAGGGCATGTACGCGAGGTAACGCGCGCTCTCATCGCTGATCGTCAGGTCAGGGCCAGGTTTGGTTGAAGAGCGCCCGCATCTTCAGTTCAAGTTCCCCGATCAGCTCGCCGGACGTGACCGGGGCCGCCAGCGAAACAGTGAGCCCCTCGAACGGAGCTGTGTGTTCCAGCGCACCGCCCACCAGCCTGCCGCGCGCATCTCCGCAATTGATCAGCAGGCCGTAGCCACCCCGTATCTTCGTTTCGCAGGCCGGGCGGCCCGCGCCATGTAAAGCGATTATTCAACCAGATCACTGCCAGGGCGGCCTCCTCCAGCTCCGCCGTAAGCCACGATTCGAGCCAGACGAGCCGCGCCGACGGTGCATTCTTCGCGCAGGCATCAGCAAAGTCGACGACATCCAGCCGGCCCGCCACCGCCGCGGCAATAGCCTCCGCATCTCGGCATCGGGCTCGCGCAGGCCCGCGGCCGCATGGTCGCCGCAAGAATGGCGCACCACCCGCAAGCGCAAGCAGCACTGACGAGTCCTCGTCTGGCTTTTGTTGCGCGCAGCCAGGCAAGGCGCTTCCGTCTCAGCCGGGCAACGCAGCCTTCCAGCCGCATCGTGCGGCTCACTGATCGTTTTCGGGATGCGATCCACCCGGCTCGCCGCAAGCACAAGGAACGTGTCGTCGGCGGGCTCCTCGAGGGTCTTGAGGAGCGCGTTGAAAGCCTTGAGGCTCATCGCCTCGGCCGGCGCGATCACGGCGACTTTTACGCCGCCGCGCGATAGCCTCCGAAACGACAGCGACTCCGACTAAGGCGCGCATCTGGTCGATGCTGATTTCAGCTTCTGTGTCGCTCAGAGCGCGCCGATCCAGCGGTAATCCGGATGGCTGCCGGCGAGAAAAGCTCGGCAATCCGGGCAGCGGCCGCAGGGCCTTGTCGCATCGCCGCGGCACGGAGTCGCGCGGCCAGCCAGACGCCGACCTCGGCCTGGCCCGCGCCCGGTGCGCCGAGCCAGCAGGAACGCATGCGGCAAGCCGGTCCTGCTTCTGCTGTGCGGCGATCGCGTGCGCGCAGTGGCTCGAGCCAGGCGACGGCGGCGCGCTCCAGCATCGGCCCCTGCGTCGGGAGGCCGGTGTGCTCTCGTCCTCGAGGTCCTTGTCAGCCATCGGTCAGCGACCTGCAACCGGCAGGACGTCGTCGATGAGGCGCGCAACGGCGGAGGCGACCTCCGCTTCCGGGCGCGTCGCGTCGACGATCTTGACGCGTGCGGGTTCGCGCACGGCGATTGCGACGATAGGCCTTCCGCGCGCTCGAAGAATGCGGCGTCCTCGGACTTCGATGCGGTCCTGGTGCAGCGCCGCGGCGCGAGAGCCGCGCGTGGGCAACCTCGGCGGGCGCATCGAAAATGAGCGTGAGATCGGGTGAAAGCGCGCGGATGCGCGATCCGCGCAAGCTCCCGGATCCAGGCAGAATTCACCCCACGCCCACCGCCCTGGTAAGCCTCGGTCGCATCCGGTGAACCGGTCACAGAGCACGATGCGGCCCTCGGCAACTACGCCGGCCGGATGACTTCAGCCACGTGGCTCGCCACGCGCGGCGAACATGATGAGAAGTTCTGCCGAGGGGCCGACCGCCCCGTGCCCGGGCTCGAGTACGAGCGAGCGCAGCTTCTCGGCGAGCGCCGTGCCGCCGGGCTCGCGCGTGACGATCGGCTCGATGGCGCGCTTGCGCAGGTGCTCCGCGGCGCGCGCGATCTGCGTCGACTTTCCGACGCCCTCCACGCCCTCGAAGGTGATGAACCGCCCGCGCACGGATTCCAGCGTACCTGAACGCCGCTGCCGCCGCGCAGGTTGGCGAGGTGGCGCGATACGTTCGAGTTGTGCGCGACGAGCGACCCGGCGAAGAAGTGCCGGCCATCGCCGAGGCCCGTTGCGACGAAATAAAGCGCGTCGGTATGTGTCGGGCCGCACGGCCGCCTCGAGCGCGCGCGCGCCCGGGCATGCAATCGGCGTCGGCGGCAGTCCTGCCCGGGTGTACGTGTTGCAGAGCGTATCGTTCACCAGGTCGCGGCGGCGCAGGTTCCCGTCGAACTTTCTGCCGAGACCGTAGATCACGGTCGAGGTCGGTTTGAAGGCGCATGCCCTTGCGCAGGCGGTCGACGAAGACGCCCGCGATGAGCGGCCGCTCGTCGGCGGCTGCGGTCTCTTCTCGACGAGTGAGGCGAGAATGAGCGCCTCATAGGGCGTCGCGAGCGGGAGGCCCTCGTCTCTCGCTTCTCCCATGCGGCCTGCAATTCACGATCGAGCCGCGCGTGCGCCTGCACGCAGCAGTTCGCGGTCGCTGGTGCCGCGCGGAAAGCGGTAGGTGTCCGGGAAGAAAAGCCCTCCGGGATTCTTGTCCTGCAGGCCGAGTCGCGCGCAGCAGCGCAGCATCGGTCATGCCCTTGAGCTCGACCGAAACCTGTGGATGGGCCTGGATCGCTGCCAGTCCCTGGCGGAAAGTCCAACCCTCCGGCAGCGTGACCGCATGCAGGGACCACGTCGCCCGCGACGAACTGATCCAGCAGCATCGCCGGCGACGTGCCGGGCATGAGCCGGTATTCGCCCGCCTGAATCTTCGTCGCAAGTCCTTCAGCGGTTGCATGCCACGAAGCCAGGTCCGGCGGCCGTTGCATCAGGCCCTGCTTCTGGAGTGCGCCCGCGACCGTGCGCAGCGATGCGCCTTGCGGCACGTCAAACGTCACCGGCTGCCGTTGAGCATCGCGATCGGCGCGAACAGCCAGTGCCGCTCGTATTGCCGCCAGCCGAGCCAGGCGCCGACCGCAACGACCACGGCGAGCGCGATCCATGGAGACGCCTGGCTTAAGCGCGTGCGAGCCATGCGTTGAACTCCTCCGGCAATCGGATCCACGGCGAGCTTTCGCCCCGCGAGTTCGCGCACGGGCCAGGCGCCGATCAGCGCATTCGTCAGGACCAGGGACTCGTCGCGCCTTCGAGTTCCGGCCGCGGCGATCGGGCGCTCGGCAATCGCATCGCCGCGTCTCGGCCGCCCATTGGCGGAACGCGCGCCGCATGACGCCCGCGACACCGCATTCGTCGAGCACGGGCGTCACCCAGTCGCCTGCCATGCGCACGAACAGGTTGGCCTGGGTCGCCGCAACGACGCGGCCGCGGTCGTCCTGCATCAGGCCCTCGTCCATCGCCGCCATCTTCCCACTCCGCACGCGCGAGCACCTGCTCGCAGCCGGTTGAGGTGCTTGAGGCCCGCGAGTGCCGTATTGCGGCCGAGCCGCGTGCGGCACCAGTCGACGCGGACACCGTTGGACGCGGCGGATCGCGGGAAAGACAGGCCAGTCGAATGCCGCGACGATTCGCGTTGGCTTTGCATCCCGGGGCGGGCGATAGCCGCGCGGACCGGTGCCGCGCGTCAGGATGAGCTTCACGACGGCTTTGGGCTCGGCGATCGCTTCCCGGATCTCGGTTCGCACGCCGTCTCAGGTCGAGCGCAGGAAATCCGAGCCGGCGCGCGCCATCCGCGAGTCGCTCGAAGATGCCAGTCCAGAAAGCGCGGCCGGCCAGCCGGTCACGGCGATCGTCTCGAAGAGTCCGTCGCCGTATTGCAGGCCGCGATCGAGCGCATCGATCGTCGCCTGCTGCCTTGCCATTGACGAATATCCGCTTCATCCGGCGCTGCCCAGCGCCCGCAGGAGGCCGCGCGCCTTGGCGCGCGTCTCCTCGAGTTCGCGCACCGGGATCGGAGTCCGCCACGATGCCGGCGCCGGCGCGCAGCTCGATTTCGCCGTCGTGCACGGTCATCGTGCGGATCAGGATGTTGAGGTCGAGACTCCCGTCCTGTCCGAGATAGCCCATGGCGCCCGTATACGCGCCGCGGCCCACGCCCTCGAGGTCGCCGATCAGCTGCATGCAACGCACCTTGGGGCAACCGGTGATCGTGCCGCCCGGAAACAGCGCACGGATCACGTCGCCCGGCTCGACATCGGCCCGCAGGCGCCCGCTCACGTTCGACACGATGTGGTGCACGTGCGCATAGGACTCGACGGCCATGAATTCGTCCACGATCACGGAACCCGCCTCGCAGAGGCGACCGAGGTCGTTGCGTTCGAGGTCGATGAGCATGACGTGCTCGGCTTGCTCCTTGGGGCTGCCCGTCAGTTCCGCAATGGCCGCGGCATCGGCATGCCCCTGCCGCGGGCGCGTGCCTGCGATCGGGCGCGTGTCGATGTGGCGACCCTGCACCCGCACCAGGCGCTCCGGCGAGCTCGAGAGAATCGCAAGGCCCGGCATGGCGACAGAACCTGCGAACGCGCCTGGGTTCGCCGCGCGCAGCCGGCGGTAGAGTTCCGCCGTCGTCAGGTTCGCGGGCATCGGCGTGCGCCAGCTGCGGGCCAGGTTGGCCTGGTAGACGTCGCCCGCGGCGATATGGCCGAGCGCCCGGCGGCAGGCCTCGAGATAGCGCCCTGGCTCGTCCTCCGTCACGGCCTGTGCGGCTGGCATCGCTGGCGCCGCGATCGCCGGCGTCGCCTGCTCGAAATCGGCGGCGAGCGAGGCGGCCTCACTCGCCATGCCTCTGCGAACACGACGCCACGCTCATTCCAGTGGTCGAACACGAGCGCCGCCTGCATCCGCCAGGCGAGGGCGACCGTTTCAAACGGTGAAGGCGGGAGCCGGAGCGTCGGCTCGACTTCCCCTGCAAGCTCGTAGCCGAGGTACAGGAACCAGCCGCCGGCAAATGGCCAGGGCTCGGGCGGGGCCGGACCGCGCTCATCGCGCCACCAGCCGTTCAGGCGCTCGCAGAAGCTGCGGCCGGCGCCGGGGCCCTCGAGCCTCCGTTGATCGCGCAACAGCGCGAACCGCGCCCCTGGCGCTGCCATCAGGATGCTGAAGCGGCCGAGCGGCCCGCCGGTCGCGGCGCTGTCGAGGAAAGCCGGATAGCGCTCCGGGTCACGCGCGTGCAGCTCGAGCATTCGAGCCGGCGCATCGGCGACGGCCGGCAGTTCACGCATCACGGTTGACCGCCGCCGCATGCCGGGGCTGGCCCGCGTCAGCGCAGCGCGCGGAAGATCAGCGTGCCGTTCGTGCCGCCGAAGCCAAAGGAGTTGCTGACCACCGTGTCGATCTTCATCTGCCGCGCGGTGTGCGGGACATAGTCGAGGTCGCAGCCCTCGCCCGGGTGGTCGAGGTTGATGGTCGGCGGCGCGACCTGGTCGCGGATGGCGAGCACGCTGAAGATGGCCTCGACCACGCCGGCCGCGCCGAGCAGGTGGCCGGTCATCGACTTGGTCGAGCTGACGGCGAGCTTCGACGCGTGCGCGCCGAACGCGTTCTTCATCGCGATCGTTTCCGCGACGTCGCCGAGCGGCGTCGAGGTCGCGTGCGCGTTCACGTACTGCACTTCGTCGGCATTGATGCCGGCATCGCGCAGGCAGTTTTCCATGGAGAGCCGCGCGCCTGCGCCGTCATCCGGCGGTGCCGTGATGTGGTAGGCGTCGCCGCTCATGCCGAAGCCGACGAGCTCGGCGTAAATGCGCGCGCCGCGCGCCTTCGCGTAACCCGTACTCCTCGAGCACCATGCCGCCGGCGCCGTCGCCCATCACGAAGCCGTCGCGATCGCGGTCCCAGGGCCGGCTCGCCTTGCGTGGGCTCGTCGTTTCGCGTGGAGAGCGCGCGCGCCTGGCTGAAGCCGCCGACTGCGGTCGGCGTCTGCGCCATTTCCGAGCCGCCCGCGACGACGACGTCCGCGTCGCCGTACTGGATCGTGCGCATGCCGATGCCGAGGGCGTGCGTCGACGTCGTGCAGGCGGTGATGACCGCGAGATTCGGCCCCGTGATGCCGTACATGATGGACAGGTGGCCCGAGATCATGTTGACGATGGAGCGCCGGGATGTAGAACGGCGAGATCTTCTTCGGGGTCTTCGTCTCGAGGTACTTGCCGTAGTTGTCCTCGATGGTCGCGAGCCCGCCGATGCCCGCGCCGAAGACGAGGCCGACGCGCGAGCGGTTCGCGTCCGTGATCGCAAGCCCGCTGTCCGCGAGCGCCTGCACGCCGGCCGCGACGCCGTATTGCATGAACAGGTCCATGCGCCGCGCTTCCTTCGCGGGCATGTACTTCGTGACGTCGAAATCGGGGATGCTGCCCGCGATCGTGCAGGGAAAGCCGGTCGTGTCGAAACGCGTGATCGGCCCGATGCCGCTCTTGCCCGCGAGCGCGCCCGCCCAGCTCGCGTCCACCGTGTTGCCGAGCGGCGAGACCATGCCGAGACCCGTGACGACGACGCGTCGCTTGCTCAAGGCATCAACCCCAGGCTGGAAGTGGGCAGGAATGGCGCAACGCGACCCGGCCACGGGGCCGGGTCCCGCGCGCGAATGACTTCAGGACTTGGACTGGTGCTGGACGATGTAATCGATCGCCTGCTGCACCGTGGTGATCTTCTCGGCATCCTCGTCCGGAATCTCGGTCTCGAACTCTTCCTCGAGCGCCATCACGAGCTCGACGGTGTCCAGTGAGTCGGCACCCAGATCGTCCACGAACGACGCGTCGTTGGTGACTTCCTCGTCTTTCACCCCGAGCTGCTCGGCGACGATCTTCTTAACCCGTTCTTCGACTGTGCTCATCGCTTTGATGTCCCTCACCTTGTGATGCCCATGGGCGTCGGCCGGCCCCCGGGGTCGCCATTCTGTGCCACGGACCCCCACTGGCTACCACAAGCCTTTGTTACACGCTGTTTCTCATGGCCTTTTCAAGCCATGTGCATGCCGCCATTGACGTTCAGCGTCTCGCCCGTGATCCAGGCGGCGCCCGGGCCCGCCAGGAAGCAGACCGCCTCGGCGATGTCCTCGGGCCGGCCGAGCCGCCCGAGCGGAATCTGGCCCGCAAGCGCCTCGCGCTGCGGCTCGGCGAGCGACTTCGTCATGTCCGTGTCGATGAAGCCGGGCGCCACGACGTTGACCGTGATGCCGCGCGAGGCGACCTCTTTCGCGAGCGAACGCGTGAATCCGCCGATGCCCGCCTTGGCGGCGCAGTAATTGGCCTGGCCGGCATTGCCGACGAGCCCGACCACCGAGGCGATGTTGATGATGCGGCCCTTGCGCGCTTTCATCATGCCGCGCAGCACGCGCCTCTGCTGAGGCGGAAAACGGAGCCGAGGTTGGTCGAGATGACGGCGTCCCAGTCCTCCGGCTTCATGCGCAGGAGCAGCGTGTCGCGGGTGATGCCCGCATTGTTCACGAGGATGCGTGACTGCGCCCTCCTTCGCCTCGATGTCGGCGATCGCCGCGTCGCAGGCGGCGCCATCCGCAACGTCGAGCGCGATGCCGCGGCCCGCGATGCCGGCGGACTTCAACGCCGCTTCGATCGCCGCGATGCCCAGGGTCGCCTGTCGCCGTGCCGATGACTGTCGCGCCCTCGGCGCCGAGTGCGAGCGCGATCGCGTGGCCGATGCCACGCGAGGCTCCCGTGACGAGCGCGATCTCGCCGTTCAATGCCTTGCCCGTCATGCATTCCCCTCTGTCGTGGCCGCGGCCAGCGCGGCCGTGAGCGATTCCGGCGATTCGATCGCATGCAGCACGAGATCGCGGCCGCCCGGTGCGCGGCGAGCAAGACCCGTCAGCACCTTGCCGGGACCGCACTCGAAGAGTTGCCCTGCCCCTTCGCCGATCATCGCGGCCACGATAGCCGACCACCGCACGGGATTGAACAACTGGCGATAGAGCCCGTCCCGGATCGACGCCGCGTCGGTGTAAAGGCCTGCGTCGAATGAGCGCACCGGATCGCCGGCGACCGAATTTCGAGTGCGCGCAGCCGCTCGCGAAGTTCCTCGGCCGCGGGTTTCATCAGGGCGCTGTGCGAGGGGACCGACACCGGCAGGAGCACCGCGCGCTTGGCGCCTCGCGCCTTGCAGGCCTCGATCGCGCGCCCGACCGCCTTCGCCTCGCCGGCGATGACGAGCTGGCCTGGCGAGTTGTAGTTGACCGGCTGCACGACCGAGCCCTCGGCCGCCTCCAGGCAGGCCGCCTCGATGACGGCGTCGTCGAGCCCGAGAATCGCCGCCATGGCGCCGGTGCCGGCGGCACGGCGCGCTGCATCGCCTCGCCGCGAAAGCGCACCAGCGCGACCGTCTGCCTTGAAATCCAGGGCGCCCGCGGCAACCAGGGCGCTGTACTCGCCGAGGCTGTGCGCCGGCCAGCATGTCGGGCCTCGGCCCGCCTTCGGCGCTCCCAGGCGCGCCAGGTCGGCAATCCCGGCCGCCAGCATCGCGGGCTGGGTCCGTCTCGGTCTCGGAGAGCCGCTCTTCCGGGCCCTGCTGGCAGAGCGCCCAGAGGTCGTAACCGAGGGCGGCCGAAGCCTCGCTGAAGGTCTCGCCGATGACCGGCTCGGCAGCCCCCAGCGCCGCCAGCATGCCCGACGGACTGCGAGCCCTGGCCCGGAAACATCATCGCCCGCTTCAATGGCGCCTCCCTGCGTGTCTGCGCGGATTATAGGTTGAGCGCGAGTGTCACAACGCCGGGCCGCAGCGGCGGGCCCAGGGAACCGCTCTGATATCATCCGGTCTCTACAAGTGAGGCGCATCATGCTGATTTCCCGACGCGAATCCGGTTTCACCCTGATCGAGATCATGGTGGTGCTGACCATCATCGCCATCATGACGGCGCTGATCGCCCCGAATATCATGGGGCAAGCGTGGACGAGGCCCGGGTGACCGCCGCGAAACAGGGACATACGGACGCTCGAGACGGCGCTCGACTTCTTCCAGATGGAAAATTTCCGTTACCCGACGACCGACATGGGCCTCGAGGCCCTCGTCAAGAAGCCCGAAGACCCGGCGATCCGCAACTGGCGCGCGGGCGGGTACCTGAGAGCGACGACCGTGCCCAAGGATCCCTGGGGCAATCCAGTACCGCTACATGCAGCCTGGCACCAAGGGGCGGCGCCTACGACCTCTACTCCCTCGGCCGCCGATGGCGAGGTCGGTGGCGAAGGCGTCGACGCCGACATCGGCAGCTGGAACCTGCAGTGACGGCCTGAAGGCCCACGGCGATGCCCATCGCCCGTTCGGCGCCGCGCCGAGCGCGGCTTCACCCTGATCGAAATCCTGGTCGTCCTCGTGATCATCGGCATCCTCGCGATGCTCGCCACTCTGTCCATCGGCCTGCTCGGCGAGGACCGCGAAATCGAAACCGAGTCCGGCGGCTCGCCGACGCGATCGCGCTGCTGCAGGAGCAGTCGCAGCTCGAGGGCCGCGACTACGGCATCGTGCTCGAGACGGCGAGTTACGAATTCCAGCGCTTCGACGCATTCGAGCAGCACTGGAAAGCGGTCGAAGGCGACGCGGCGCTCGCGGCACACCAGCTGCCGCCGGATCTCGTGCTCGAGCTCGTGATCGAGGGTCGCCCGATCCTGCTGCGCCATGAGCCCAACCCGGACGCACGCGTTCCCGCAGCTCGTCGCCTGGGGCAGCGGCGAAATGACGCCCTACCGCCTCGCCTTCGTCCGCAAGGCCGGCGACGCGTCACGCTCGTCGGCGGCCTCGACGGCGGCATCGAAATCGAGCGGGGCGATGACAAGAAACCCTAAGGACCGCGGCTTCACGCTGATCGAGGTCGTGGTCGCGCTCGCGATCGTCGCGATCGGCATGCTGGCAGTCTTCAAGACGATCGGCGACACGGTCAACAACGTGGACGAGCTCCGCGACCGCAGCCTCGCCGAATGGATCGCCGACAACCGGATCACCGAGATCCGCATATCCAGGCGAGATGCCCTCCGTCGAAGAGACCGCGGCGAAGTCGACTACGCCGGGCGCAAGTGGCACTGGCGTCACGAAGGTATCCCGCGACGCAGGTGAAGGGCCTGCGCCGCGTCGACGTGAGCGTGCGGCGCGACACCGACCCGGAAGGCTCGACGATCGTGACCCTCGCCGGCTTCATGCGGCCAGACAATGACGACATCCGCCGCCCTCCGGCACCGACTGGTACGTCAACGGCGGGTCCCAGGATCACGGTGGCACAGGACGAAGGGACGGACGAGTGACGAGGACGCGGGCGGCGACCAGGGAGGCGGCGGATGACGGCCGCACCCTTCAACGTGGATTCACGCTGCTCGAGATACTGCGTCGCCGTCGCGATCCTCGCGGTCATGGGCGTCATGGCCTACCGCGGGGTCAGCGAGGCGCGAGTCGCCACCGAGAATGCCGAAGGCCACCTCGACCGGCTGCGTCACGTCCAGCGCGCCATGCAACTGATCGTGAACGATTTCCGCACGCTCACGCGCCGCCCGGTGCGCGAGAGCATTGGCGACGGCTATCGCGCGACGCTCCTGCACGATCCCAATTCCCCGCCCTCGTCGAGCTCTCGCACGCCGGTTGGCCGAACGGCGCCGGCACGCCGCGCGGCACGGTGCAGCGCGTCGTCTATCTTCTCGAGGACGGCAAGCTCGAGCGGCAGTACTGGACGGTCATGGACGCGACGCTCTCGACGGTCCCGGTCAAGCGCGAGCTGCTCGACCACGTCCAGCGCGTCGAGATCCGCTACCTGACGTCCGGGCGCGAATGGATCACCGAGTGGCCGCAGTTCAACAACACGTCGCTGCCGAGCTTCACCGTGCGGCCCGCTCGCCGTGGAAATCACCGTCGTGCTCGAGGACTGGGGCGAGATCAAGCGCCTGGTCGAGGTGCCCGGATGAAGCAGCGCGGCGTCGCCCTGATCATGGCCATCGTGCTGGTCGCGCTCGCGACGGTGCTCGCCGTGCACATCGGCACGCGCGCCGCGCTCGACCTGCGGCGCACCGCGGGCCTCGTCGCACTCGACCAGGGCTGGCATGTCGCGCTCGGCGCCGAGGCCTGGGCGGCCGAAGTCCTGCACGACGACCGCGAGGACAACGATACGGGATCATCTCGCCGAGGCCTGGGCGCAGCCGCTGCCGCCGCTGCCGGTCGACGGCGGCGAGGTGCGCGGCGCCATCGAGGACATGCAGGGACGCTTCAACCTCAACAATCTCGTGGACCGCGACGGCGAGCCGGTCGGGACTTCGATCACGCAATTCAGAGCGCTTGCTATTGCTGGTCGGCGCGCAACCGCGCTGGGCGGGATCATGGCGGACTGGATCGATAACAATACGCTCGCCGGAATCCGGAGGGCGCCGAGGACAGCACTTACCTGTCGCAGAATCCGCCCTACCGCACGGTGGCGAATACGCTCGTCACGGCCACGACGGAAATGATGGCGCTGCCGGGCATGACGCGCGAGGAATTCGAGCGCATCCGCCCGTTCGTCGCGGCCCTGCCGGTCGGCACGCCCATCAACCTCTGCACCGCGAAGGCGCCCGTGCTCGCCTCGCTGGTCGAGGGCGGCACGGATTTCGGCGATGCGGAGCTTCTCGCGAAAAACCGGAGCGACGGCTGCTTTCCGACCATAGCCGACCTCAAGGCGACGATCGTTGATCCGGAGGCCTGGCACGCGCTTGGAGGCCAAAATTTCCGAAAGTTCCGACTGGTTCCGCGCCGTGACGGCCGTGCGTATTGGCACCTCGGAATTCACGCTGTACAGTCTGATGGAACGCAATACATCGACCGATATCCGCACCGTGGTGCGATCGACGGGCACCGAGTAGCGCATGAACCAGTTCCTCGTCCTGAGGCTCGCCAATCCGTACAGCTGGGTCATCACCGGCGCGGACGGCGGCCGGCTCGGCCCGGTCGCGACGGGCGAGCTTGCGGACGCGGCGCCCGTCGCCAACGAGCGACAGGTCGTCGTCATCGCGCCGGGGTCGAGCGTGACGCTCGCGAGGCCCGAGCTGCCGGTCAAGTCGGGCGCGAAGCTCGCGCAGGTAGTCCCCTTACGCGATGGAGGAGTCGCTCGCCGGCGAAGTCGAGCAGTTCCACTTCGCGATCGGCGCAACCGACGAAGCCGGCGCAACCCAGGTCGCGGCGCTGCGTCGCGAGGAACTCCGGTCCTGGCTCGACGCGCTCGCCGCCGCCGGCATCGACCCGCAGGCCGTCGTGCCCGACACACTCTGCATCCCTGACAATCCCGGCAAGATCGTCGCGGTGATCGATTCCGGACTGCTGCTCGTGCGCGCACCCGGGAGCCTGCCGGTCGCACTCGATGCCGAGCCGCTGACGGAGTCGTTCACGCTCGCAGGCCTCGAAGGCGAGGATCGCCACGTGCAGCTCTTCGTCTCGCAGCAGGACTGGCAGAGTTCGCGCGAGATGATCGAGGCGCTGCGCGAAGTGACCGGCAGCCTCGATCTGCAGATCCTCCCGGATGGCGCCCTCGCCCCTGCTCGCGGCTGCAGCCGTGCAACCGGGCGTGCTGTCGCTCACGCAAGGCGAGTTCGCCCGCCGCACCGGCTGGCGCGCGGAATGGCAGCGCTGGCGCGTGGCGGCGATCCTCGCGGTCGTGGCACTTCGCTGCACGTCGGCGTGCGCGGCTATGACCTCGTCCGGCTGTACGGCGAGCAACAGAGGCTCGACGCCGCCATCGAACAGGCGGCGCACATTGCGCTGCCTGGCGTCGAACGCATCGAGGACGCACGCGCGCAGGTCGAGCAGCGCCTCTCGGCGCCGGCAGCGCCGATCCGGACGGCTTCCTCGACGCAGCTCGCGGCCGTCGCCGGCGCGTTGGCCGCTGCACCGGGACCGAAGCTCGAATCGCTCGGCTGGCGCGAGCGCTCGCTCGAGTTGCAGCTCGTCGCGCCCAATACCGATTCGATCGCCCGTTTTGCCCAGGGCATCAACCAGCGCGGCCTCTCGGCCGACGTCGCCTCGACCACCAACAGCGAGAAGGGTGTCGAGGTCCAGGTCCGGATTGCCGCGGGGGCGCACAAGTGAAGCTGCAGGACTGGTACCTGGGCCTCGTCGAGCGCGAACAGCGCATGGTGCTGTGGGGCGGTGTCGCGGCGGGCGTGCTGCTCCTCGCCGGTCTCGTCTGGCAACTCGGAGCGTCCGTCGCAAAAGCCGAGGAGCGCGTCGAACGCCGTCGCCAGGACCTCGCCTTCATCGAGTCGGTCACGCCGCGGCTTCAGACCCTGCCGACTGCGGCGCGGCCTGGCGAGCCGCTCACGATCGCCGTCGATCGCATGGCGCGCGAAGGCGGCCTTGCCGACAAGCTGGCCGCGGTCGAGCCCGCTTCGAATGGTGGCGCTGCGCGCGCGCTTCACCGGCGCTTCTTCGATTCCCTGACGCTGCTTCTTGCGCGCCTGCAGAAGGAACGCGGCGTCGAAGCCGAGACTGCAAGCGTTCCGCCTCCGGCGAGCCCGGCCTCGTCGACGCGACGCTCGTCATCCACGGCCACTGACGCGATCGTGAAGCGCGGTGCCCTCATCGCGGCAGGCATCGCCGCCTTCCTCGTGTTCATGATCGCGATGGTGCCCAGCGAGCCAGCTCGCGCGCCGCATGCCCGCCGGCGTCGTGATGAGCGGCGCGAGCGGGACGATCTGGTCCGGTCGTGCCCGCGCGCTCGCGGTCAACGGGCGTCCGTTCGGCGGCATCGCCTGGTCCTGCAGCCCCTGGCGCCTGCTGGTCCTGCACTGGTCCTGCCACGTGACCTGACTCCTGCTGGCGGGGACGTTTCGGGCGACCTGTCCGGGAGCTTCGGGAATGAAGTCAACGGCGAGGCCATTCGCGGCCGGCTGCCGATCCGGATGTTCGAGGGACTGGTGACGCCGCACGGCTGGACCGGCGACCTCGAGCTCGATCTCGCCGGAAATCCGGATCGTCCAGCAGCGGCCCGCGGCGGCGAGCGGGACCCTTTACGTACGAAACCTGCGTGCGCCGGGCGCGAACGGCCAGGCGCTCGGCGATTTCGAACTGGTCGTCGGCGAGGGCACGGTCGGTTCGAATGCGTTGAATGGTCGACTGCGCGACCTGGGCGGTCCCTCGCACGTGCGTGGAGCCGTCGAGCTCGGCTCAGGACGGGCACTACCTGCTTTCCGGCGAGGCGGCGCCCGGCCCGGGCGCGAGTCCCGCCATCTTTGACACCCTGGGTTTCCTCGGATCGCCGGACAGCCAGGGCCGCCGGCCTTTCACGATCGAGGGCCGTCTCTCAGCCCAGTTCGCGCCAGGCGTCGAGCAGCGGGAAATAAAGCCCGACGCGCAGCGGCCGATCGGGATCGAAGACCTTCATGACGCGCGCGTATCGCTCGAGCTGGCCGCGGTAGCGCGCGCGAGCTCATTGTCGAGGAAAGCCTCACGGTCGCCGCCTTCGTGCGAGCTCGTCTTCCAGTCCACGATCCAGCGCACGCCCTCTCCGTCGACAAAGGTGCGATCGATCCGCAGGCTCTGCAGGACGCCGTCCATGACGGCCGTGAGCGAGAGTTCGCACCGGCCCTCAGGCGCTGCCGGATCGAGGAACCGCGCGGCACGAGCGCTTCCCGAGGCAGTTTTCATGGCGCGCCCGATCCGCTCGAGCGCAACCGGCCGGTGAGCATCGCCGATGCCGAGCTCGCGGAGTCTCCGCTCCCAGCGAAGCCGTTCCCGACCGTCCGGCTTCGGCATGGCCGCACCTTCGGCGAATGCGCTGGAACTCGTCATGAACGATCTGGCCGACGGCTTTCGCGATCTCGCCCGCCCAGTCGAATTCCGGCCGGATCGAGCCTGTCCGTTTCGCCCGAGATGCGAAGCACGTCGGCCTGCGGCGGCGATTGCGGTGCCGGCGAGCTGAAACCGGCGACGAGGCGTCGCGGCGGCGGCGCCGAGAGACGTGGCCTTCCTGCGCCAGGCCGGTCGCTGCCCGCGGGCCGCGCGACCCGCACGGCGAGCGCCTGTTCAAAGTGCGCGGACACGACGGGCCACAGGAATCCCAGGAGGCTTGAGGAACGCGGGGTCGCAGCACGGAGCCCTCGCTCGTCTCGCGCAGGCCCGCCGTTCCGATCAGGTGCAGGCGCCTTCGCGCGCGAGTCGATGCAACGTAGGCAATGCGCCCGAGCTCGAGCGACTCGCGCTCCCGGCCGAGCCGCCGCATCCAGCGCTCGAGGGCGTCGGCGCTGCCGTCGCTTTCGTTCGCATCCGCGCGGCTTGCGAGCACGATGCCACGCTCGTCGGGACCGGTCGCGACCGTCGTCCAGTACAGCAAGGGCCGATCGGCGGTCCGGGGCCCACGCTGCAAGTCCGGCAGGATGACGATATCGAATTCGAGGCCCTTGGCGCGATGGATGGTCATGACCTGGACCTGCGCGCTATCGCTGCCAACCGGTGAGGCCATGACACCCTCCACTGCGGCATCGATGGCCGCGGCCTCCGGCAGGCAGCCCGATTCGACCTCGAGGCGATCGAGCGCGGCGAACAGGAGCTCCGCATTCGCGAGGTCGGACGCATCCGCAATCGTCGCGGGACCGTCGACGGCGAGCCACGCCGACTTGACCCAGCTGCCCAGCGAGCGCTCGCCGCGGCTCGCGATGGCGGCTTCGAGCGCCGCATGCAGGCGCTTCAGGCGTGCCGCAGGAATCGGCGGTCAGCGATTCCAGCAGCGCATCATCCTGCATGCGCTCACGCACCGGGCGGCTCGCGTCGTCGCCCGCGATCTGCAGCAGGTCGGCCAGCGTCATGCCGCCGAAAGTGCGCTCGCAGCACGGCAAGCCAGGCCGTGCGGTCGCCGTCGTGCAGCAGGGCCCGCGTGAGCGCAACCAGGTCGCGAATCGCCGGCCGGTCGAGCAGCGACTCGAGCTCGACGCCGCGGTACTCGATCCCGGCGTCGCGGAAAGCGGCCAGGATCGGCGGCAGCGACGGGCGCCCGCGCACCAGGACCGCGATCGACGGCGGCTTGCCGTCCGCGGCGAGTGCGCTGCCGGACAATGCCCACGACTTCCGCGGCCATCGCGCGTGCATCGGCCTCGATGAGCGCATGCACGTGGACGCCGTCCTCGGCCGTGCCCGGCTTTGCCGCGACCGCGGGCGAATAGCGCACCGCGCCGCGTTCGAAATCGTCCTCCGCAGGCATGCGCGCCTGCAAATGTCGCGTTCACCCAATCGACGATGGCGGCGCTCGAACGAAAATTCCGGCCCAGGCGCTCCGCGGCGCAGCGGCACCGCTCCGATGCCACGGCGCTGGGCCTGCAGGAACAGCGGTCACGTCCGCTTCCCGGAACGCATAGATCGATTGCATCGGATCGCCAACGCAGAAGAGGCTCCTGCCGTCGCCGGGCTGCCAACCGGCGACCAGGAGTTTCAGCAGGCGCTCCTGCGACGGCGACGTGTCCTGGTATTCGTCGACCAGCAGGTGATGGATGCGATAGTCGAGCGAGAGGCGCGAGCTCCGTTGGAGCGGACTCGTCGCCGAGTGCATCGCGGGCCGCGGCCGCGACGGCCGGATGGTCGAGACTGTCCCGCTCGGCGAAGAGCGCGAGCAACTGCGCCACCGCGTGCGGCAGCACCGCCGAGAGTGCGTCAATGCGTTCCCACTGCCCATCCGTGAGCCCGGGCGGTGGCAAGCGTCGCAAGTCCGCCAGCGCCTTCGCCGCTTCCTCGTGATCAGCCAAGGAATCCAGCAGCGCCTTCATGTCGCGCTTGAGCGGCGCCCAGGCGACGCCGTCCGCTGCGGGCAGGAAACCCTGCTGCGCAGTCACCTGCCTGCGGATCGCGTCCTTGCCGGTCAGCAGCAATTCGACAAGCGCCAGCCAGAGCGGCACGGCTTCTGCGCTCGGCGCCGGCAGGCTCCGAAGCGGCGCGAGCGTGAGGATCGGGACTCTCCGGTGCGCCTGCAGCGACTGCTGCGCGACAGATCGCGAAAAGCGGCAGCCAGTCGATCGCCGACAGCGTCGCCGTCACCGCACGCAACTCCGCCTCGAGAGCCCGCTGCAGCAAGCCGTCGATCTCCGCGCGCAGCGATTCGCGATCGGATGAATCGAGAAGTTTCGGCATCCAGAGTTCGCGCGCGCCCAGCATCCCTTCAATCAACAGCGCGAGGACGCTGCGGCTCGTGATTGAGTGCCCGCGCGAGCCGGTCGAGCTCGGACGCGACCGGCGATTCCTCGTCCAGCAGCGCGACCGTCCGGCGCGCGGCCTCCGCATACAGGCCGCGCGCGTCGTCCACCAGCGCCGCCGACATGCCGATGCGCGCGGCGAGCGCGGCAGGCGCCGCGCAAGCCAATGATTCAATCCGTCGATCGTCTGCACATGCAGCCGCGCCGGGTTGTGCTCGAGTCCCCAGCCTCGCTCGCGGCTTCGATCGAGTGCCGCGCGCGCATGACGATGCAGCAGTTCGACATGCGGCTCCGCGCCATCCGGCAGCGCGTCATCCGCCTTCTTGAGCGCGTCCAGGATCCGGTGACGCATCTCGGCCGCTGCCTTGCGCGTAAATGTGATCGCGACAATCTGTTCCGGGCACTCGACTTCTGCGAGAAGCCGCAGGAATCGCAGCGTGAGCAGGCTCGTCTTCCCTGAACCGGCCGGTGCCTGCACGATGCAGGAGCGCGCGGGTTCGATCGCGCGCTCCGCGCCTCGCGATCGAGTGCGAGCGCATCAATCGGCATCCGCGTCTTCCTCGTCCTCTTCCGCGGTCGAAGCCGCTTCGACGCGGCAGAGTGCCCCGAGATGCGCAGCGTCGGCAGGTGTCTGCCGCGAGCTTCGGATCCACTTCGGCACGGCCAGGCCGCGAAATCCTCGGCCAGCCGCGCGAGCCAGGCATGCCAATGCGCGATGAGCTCAGGCCACTCGAAGCCGTTCTCCTTGTCTTCGGTCAATGGATACTTCACGGCCGGCAGCAGCCCGGCGATCGCCTCGCCGTCGCGGCTCACGCCGACATATTTCGCACGCGCGGCCGCGACGCCGGCGAATGCAAGGCCGGAGGGCCGCTCGGGATGCAGGACGGCATACAGCGGAAGCTGCGGGCATCCATCCGCGCGCCGCGCCAGGCCGAGTTCCGGACCTTTCCAGTCTTGTAGTCGATGACGATCCGGTCCTCGCCGACACGATCCACGCGGTCGACGCGCAAATTCAACTCAAGACCGCCGATCGCAAGCGAGAGCGCGCGCTCGGTCTCGATGACCGAAAACGGCGGCCGCGTCAGTTCGAGGTCGAGCAGATTGCCGATCGCCCGCCGCTGCCAGTCGCGTTCCAGCGCGAGCAGCCTCGCGCCCGTCCCGGCCGGCGCGACGGCCGCGAGCGCAGCGTCCACCGCTTCGGCCACGCGGCGCGCGCGCTGTACGCCGTCGAGGCTCGCCAGCGCAGCCTGCGTGCGGAGTGCCGACCACACGGTCTCCAGCGCGCGGTGCAGGACGATGCCGCGATGGCGACGATCGATTCCGGCGACCGGCTCCTCGAGCGGCTCCGCGGCAAGGCGCAGTTCCGCAAAAGCCCGAAAGGCGCACTGGGACTGGAGCTCGAGCACTCGGGCGCCGCCGGGCACGCGCGTCGAGGTGAGCGGCAGCGCCGCTGCATCCGGCACGGACTCGAGCCGTGCGGCCTCGAATGCGAGCCGTTCGCGCGACGGGAAAATCCGTGCAGGCCCGAGCATCGGCATATCCGCCGGCAGCAGCGGCGAACTGTCGACGTCGGTGTCATTCTCGAATTTTGGCCAGGACAGGACGAGAGCCGCCGACTGCGACCGCCAGCGTCCGATGATCTCGCGGGATTCGGCGACGCAGTCCTCGGGCGTTACGCCCGGCATGCCGAGCCTGCCGCTGAATTTCGATCGGCAGCAGCGGATCGACGTTGACCGGACGCGGCCAGGCCGTCGCGGTCAGTCCGGCGACCCAGAGGCTGTCGAAATGCAGGCCCGGGTCCTCGTAAGCGTCGAGCACGAAGACCGCCGGCTCGCCGCTCTCCTCCTGGAACGGCGCAGCGGCAAGACGCCGCAATTCACCCTGCGCCGCCGCCGCATCGAGGTCCGGAACGACGGCCGACAGCGAGGCCAGTTCCCGGAGGAGTTCCCTGAAGTGTCGTGCGGCCTGATACGCGACGGCTCCCGGGCGGAATCTCGCCCGGCCAGCCCCAGGCAGCGAGACAGGCGCCGAATGCCTCGGCCCAGGCGGCGGGACTGCGACGCCTTGCGCCGGCGAACGCCGCGGCCGCTGCCTGCATCGAGGCCGCGAAGACCGCTGCGCCCGCTTTCGAAGCGCGCGCTGCCAGCAGGCTCCCGGTCGCTTGCGCCTGCCCCGGTTCCTCTCGCATCGACAGGTCGGCGGCGATGCGCGCGGGCCACTCGGTTTTCGATCCTGCGAGATGCGGGCTTCTGAGGAGTCGACTGCCGACGACCCAGTCGATGGGCCCCGCCGTGCAGGCGATCGCCGCGAGCGCCGCATCGACGATCGACTGCGACGCGAGCGAGTCGCCGCCCGCAAGGTCGAAGACGCGCTCGATTGCCGGCGCCTCGCGGCAACTCCCGATCCGGCTGCAAGGCCGCCGCGAGCGCACGCTCGAGTGCCCCGCGATGTTCGACAAGGTCCGCAACGACAACGGCATGAATGCCATCCGGCGACTGCACGAGGCGTTCCCGAAGCCAGGCGAGCATGGCGATACGCTCGGATTCCGGATCCCGCGCCGCGTGCCGCCAGGCGACGCCCGCATCTGACTGTGGCTCGACGCAGGCCACCGACCGCCCTTTCGCTGCCAGCGCAATGCAGCAATCGGTTGACGGCCGGTGTCATCCGCCGGAAACCGGCGATGAGGATCGGCGGGCCCGCGGCCGGCACGGCATCGGCGGCCACGAGAGAGTCGCGCGAGGTCGGCGCCATCGCAGGCAGCCCGGCTGCGCAATTCGCCCTCGACGGCTTCGGCCCAACCGAGAAAGGCCTGCTGATCGCGGGTCATGGGCCAGCGGGAAAGCCCTGCCAGGTCGCCGCCGTGGGCTCGCAGCCGCAGCCAGCTCGCGCGCGCCTTCTCCCCCAGGTCACGCCGGATCCAGGAGTCCAGGCGCGTCTTGTGCGGCCTCGCGCCAGAGCCAATGCAAACCGGACGCCGGCATGATGCTGGCCAGCGATGGGCGATCGGTCGAGGCTTTCTGCCATTGCTGCAGGAGCCAGGCGTCGAGCGGCAGCACCTGTGCGGATGGCCAGGCCTTTGCGCCCCAGGGCGACCTGCGCCCGATCGTGCAGGCGACGCAGGATGCGGGCCTGGCGCAGGTCGCGCGTCAGCAGCAGGCCGCCAGCCTCGAGATGGGCGATGCACCGGGTATTCGGATTCAATCGGCAGCCTTCCTGACTCCAGCCGCAGCATAGAGCCGTCGCAAGCTCAACGGATGAGCCCGTGCCAGATCAGGCGGAGGTGAGTGGCGGCAATCCGCCAGGCCATTCGCCGGCGCGATGACAGGCGACGAGCCGCGCATCGCCTGCGGTCTGCAAGGGCGGGCGCTCGATGAGACAGCGCGGCAGCACATGCGGACAACGTGCAGCGAACGGGCATCCCGCGGAGGAGCCCGGCGCGTCCACGGCGGGTCGCGGCTTTGCCGCCCGGCTGAGGATCCGCGTTCGCGCGCCGGCGTCCATGGCCGGTACCGCATCGAGGCAACTCGCGCGTGTATGGGTGCAGGGGCGACTCAATGAGGGCCCCGCGCCTGGCCGCCTCGACGATGCGGCCGCGGAACATGACCATGACGCGCTCGCAGAGCCGCGCGACCACCGCCAGGTTGTGGCTGATGAAGAGGCTCGCGAGCCCGCGGTCGTCCGCGGATCCGTTCGAGCAGGCCGATGATCTGGCCTTGCACACTGACGTCGAGGGCGCTGACCGGCTCATCGCAGACGACGAACCGCGGATTGACGATGAGCGCACGCGCAATGACGGCTCTCTGCAGCTGGCCTCCGCTCAGCTGGTGCGGATAACGCGCCGCCAGGTCTCGCCCGATGCCGACTTCGTCGAGCTGCGCCTGCGCGCGTCCTGCACGCTCCCCGGCTCCGGAACCTGGATCGAGCGCCCGCAAGGGTTCGGCGACGCTTTCGATGAGCGTCATGCGCGGATCGAGGGAGGCCGTGGGATCCTGGAACACGCATTGCAGCTCGCGCCGCACGCGGACGGAAGGCGCGCTGCCTCAACCGGTCGATTCGCTGGCCGCGCCAGTGCACTTCGCCGGCGGCAAGCGGCACGAGGCGCAGGATCGCGCGTCCGAGCGTTGTCTTGCCGCAGCCGGATTCACCGACGAGACCGAGCATTTCATGTTCGCCGATCGTGAAATCGACGTCGACGACGGCCGGAATCTCGCGTACCGGCATCCCGGACTGGCGGAACTTCACGGTCACGCCGCGCAGTTCGAGCAGGTTCATGGCAGGCCTGCCAGTGTCGGTACCGCCGCGAGCAGGTTCACGCTGTAGGCATGTCGCGGACCGGCGAAGAAATCGGCGGCGCGAGCTTCTTCCACGAACCTCCCCGCCTGCATCACGGCGATGCGGTCCGCGAGCGCCGCGACGACGCCGAGATCGTGCGTGACGAGCAGCAGCGCCATGTCGAAGTCGCGGCACAGTTCGGCGATGAGCGCGAGAATCTCCGCCTGGACCGTGACGTCGAGCGCGGTCGTCGGCTCATCCGGCGAACAGGAGCCTCGGCCGCGCCACGAGCGCGAGGGCGAGCGCCACGCGCTGGCGCATGCCGCCGGAGAGCTCATGCGGGTATTGCGAAAGCCTTCGCCCGGCGTCGGGCAGGTGCACGCTGTCGAGCATGCGCCGCGCCTCCGCCGCGGCCGCCTCGTGCGTCAGGCCGTGCGCGGCCATCGCGACTTCCGCGAGCTGAACGCCAATGCGCCGGTGCGGCGTCAGGCTTCCCGACGCGTCCTGGAACACGAAACCGATGCCGCGGCCGCGCACTGCAGCGGCATTTCCGTCCGCCAGCAATTCCCGGCCCTCGAAACGCACGGATCCACGCGCGCGGCCGTTGGCCGCGAGCGAGCCCGACGCAGGCATTCAGGATCTGGCTCTTGCCGGAGCCGGATTCGCCGACGATCGCGACGCTCTCCTGGGCTCGATCGACAGGTCAATGCCATTCACGGCGCAGACCGCGGGCACGCCCGCGAATTCGACGGTCAAGGCGCGTATTTCGAGCAGGGCCATCAGCGGTCCCTCGGATCGAGCGCGTCGCGCAATCCGTCGCCGAAGAAATTGAACGAGAACACGAGCAGCACCAGGCATCCTGCCGGCACGGCCAGCATCCAGGGCGCGGTTTCAAGCTCCGCGGCCCCGTCCGCAATCAGGTTGCCGAGGCTTGCGAGCGGCTCCTGGATGCCGATGCCGAAGCTCAGGAAACTTTCGACGAGGATCACCTGCGGAACGGTCGAGCGTCGCGTACACGATCACCGGGCCGAGCAGGTTCGGGACGATATGACGCCCGACGATGCGCAGCGTCCCCGCTCCGCCGACGACCGCCGCCTCGACAGAACTCGCGTTCGCGCAATGCAAGCGCCTGACCGCGCACGATGCGCGCCATCGTCAGCCACCCGAAGGCGCCGATCGCGACCAGGAGCACGAGCGGCCCGCGGCCGAATACGACCGTCAGGATGATCACGAAGAACACCTGCGGCAGCGCATAGAGCACGTCGACGAAACGCATCATCAGGGCGTCCGTGCGGCCCCGCAGGTAGCCCGCGAGCGCCCCCCAGGCGACGCCGATGACGAGGCTCACGAGCGTCGCCGCGACCGCGATCGCAAGCGAGACGCGCAGGCCGAGCAACGTCCGCAGCAGCAGGTCGCGGCCGAGGCGATCGGTACCGAGCCAATGCCCGGCCGCCTCGAACGGAAGGCGCTGCCTATGTGCGACCAGTCGATTTCGTCCTCGCGATAACCGATGAAGAGCGGCCCGACGAGCGCCGCAATCACCAGGCCAGACGAGCACGCAGAGACTTGTCATGGCGAGGCGGTCGCCACGGAGCCGCCCGATGGCATCGCGCCACAGGCTCGACTTCACGATCGCCGCTCCGGGCGAATGCGCGGATCGAGGCCAGGCGTAGACGAGATCGGCCACGAGGTTCAGCAGGATCATCAGCGCGGCATAGACGATCACCATGCCCATCACGAGCGTGTAATCGCGATTCAGGGCCCCTGACGAGGTGCCGGCCCATGCCCGGCAGCCCGAACAGCGTTTCGACGACGAGCGAACCGGCAAGCACCGCAGCGGCGGCCGGACCGAAATAGCTCACGACGGGCAGCAAGGCGGCCGGCAGCGCATGGCGGAGGATCACGGTCCGTTCCGGCAGGCCCCGCGCGCGTGCCGCGCGGATCCAGGTGGCGCGCAGGGTCTCAAGGAGGCTGCCGCGCGTCGGGCGCGCGAGATATGCGATGACCGGTAGCGCGAGCGTGACGACCGGCAAGATCGAGGTCCGCAGGCCGTCCCGGCATCCAGCCCGGCGACCGGCAGCCAGCGCAGCCAGATTCCGAAGACGAGCATGAGGAGCGGCGCGCTGACGAATACCGGCACCGAGATGCCCGCGACGGCGAGCGTCATGACAGCCGGTCCTGCGATCCCGCCACGGTTGAGTGCGGCCAGGATTCCCGCCGGAATGCCGATGACGAGCGCGAGCAGGAGCGCCGCGAATCCGATCGTCAGGCTGACCGGCAGCCCATCTGCAATCAGCTCGCTGACGGTAAAATCGCGGAACTTGTACGACGGCCTCGAAATCGCCGTGCAGCAGGCCCGCACATAGCGGCCGAACTGAACATACACCGGCTGGTCGAGTCCATAGGCCGCCTCCAGGTTGGCGCGGATCTCGGGCGGCAGCGATTGCTCCTCGTCGAATGGCCCGCCGGGCGCGAGGCGGGTCAGCAGAAACGACAACGCCACGATGAGCGCGAGCGTGGGTATTGCGCCGAGGAGGCGCCGCATGACGAAGGCGACGGTGGACATCCCGCGGCATTTGTAGCGCATGGCGCGCCCGCGCGGCAGCGAATTGCGCACGCAGATCGCAGCGCGCGATCGCCAGGTTTCCGGCGCTCCTTTCAGCAACACATTAATAAAGAATCGTAAGCGATTGATTGAACTGCAGGTGGCGTCGCGTCAGGCGATCGCGAATCCGATACCATCGCGCGGCGGAACACGGAGTGGGCTGAATGCGAAGAATCCTGGTCGGCATCAAGCGCGTCATCGACTACAACGTGCGCGTGCGGGTGCGTCCCGACGGCAGCGGTGTCGTGACCGACGGCGTCAAGATGAGCGGCCAATCCATTCGACTCGATTGCACTCGAGGAGGCGCCTGCGCCTGCGCGAGCGCGGCGACGGCGGATCGAGGTCGTCGTGGTGACGTGGGCCCGGCAGATGCGCAGCAGCAGCTTCGCGACGGCACTGGCGATGGGCGCGGACCGCGCGATCTCGTGAAGTCCGATGCCGCCGTCGAGCCGCCGGCGGTCGCGCGTCGTGCTCCTGAAGCTCGTCGAGAAGCGAGCAGCCGCCGCCTCGTCATCCTCGGCAAGCAGGCGATCGACGACGACTGCAACCAGACCGGGCAGATGCTGGCCGCGCTGTGGAACCGGCCGCAGGCGACGTTCGCGTCGAAGATCGAGATCACGAGCGAAGGTCGCAAGCGTGACGCGCGAAGTCGACGCCGGCCTCGAGACGATCGAAGTCGACCTGCCCGCCGTTGATCACGACGGACCTGCGCCTGAACGAGCCGCGCTACATCAAGCTGCCGGACATCATGAAGGCGCAAGAAAAAGCCGCTTGGACGCTGTCAGCTCGCCGACGCTCGGCGTGGACGCCGCGCCGATCCTCAAGATCCTGAAGCTCGAGCCGCCGCCGCAGCGGCAGAAGGGCGTGCATGGTCAAGGACGCTGCCGGAACTGGTCGCCGCGCTCAAGCAGAAGGGGCTCGCCTGAATGAACCAAGCGTGCTCATCGTCGCCGAACACGGACGGCAAGCTTGAATGCCGCCGTCGCCAAGTGCGTCGCCTGCGCCGCGGCGATTCCCGGATGCGCGAAATCGCGATCGCCGTGCTTCGCTGCGGACGCTGCGCGGCCGTCGCGGCGCCAGCCGGCGATTGCCGGCGTCGCCCGCGTCCTGCTCGTGAAGAATGCCGCGAACGAACCGGCGCTGGCCGCGGTGCTCGCTCCGCAGATCGCGAAACTCGCCGAAGGCTACGGCTATCGTGCTTCGGCCCTTCGACGACTTTCGGCAAGGACCTGATGCCGCGCGTGGCGGCGCCTGCTCGGCGCCCCGCAGGTCAGCGACATCATGGCCGTCGAGTCCGCGACACGCTTCCGGCGCCCGATCTACGCCGGCAACGCGATCGTCACCGTCGAGGCGCCCGCCGGCCAGGCAGATCGTCGCGACGGTCCGTGTCGCCTCGCTTCGAAGCCGCACCCGGCCGGCGGCCCAGCGCCGCGTCGAGACGCCAGCGCTCGACGTGACACTGCCGCAGCCACACGCGGTTCATGTCGGCTTCGGCCGGCTCGCAGCGACCGGCCGGACCTGCAGACGGCGACGCGTGGTCGTCTCCGGCGGCCGTGCGCTCGGCAGCGCCGAGAATTTCAAGCTGATCCACGCGCTCGCGGACAAGCTCGGCGCCGGCGTCGGGCGCCTCGCGTGCGGCCGTCGACGCCGGCTACGCGCCGAACGAGCTGCAGGTCGGCCAGACCGGCAAGATCATTGCGCCGGAGCTCTACGTCGCCGATCGGCATCTCAGCGGCGCGATCCAGCACCTGACCGGCATCAAGGATGCGCGCACGATCGTCGCGATCAACAAGGACGCCGAGGCGCCGATCTTCGAGGTCGCGGATTACGGCCTCGTCGGAGACCTCTTCAGCCTGGTACCGGAGATCGAAAAGCTCCTGTAGTCGCCGCGAGAATCCAGATCGAGAGCGCGCACGATCACGAGCCAGGTGCCGGCCGTGCCGTAGAACCGGCCAAGGAACGGCCCGGACTTTTGTCAATCCGATCGCGTGCAGGATCCGGCTCGCGACGAGGAGGATGCCGGCGCCGTGCAGCGCGGCCGCCGGGAGCCCGTCAGCTCCGCAAGGACCAGCAGACATCACCGCAAACGGGACGTACTGGCGAAGTTCGCCTGCACGCGGATCACCCGCCCAGGCCCTCCTCCGCGCCCGCCCCGAGGCCCACGCGATAGCGCCGGCGTAGCGAGCACGCACCTGCGCCGACAGCGCGATCAGGAGCAGGCCGAGGAGGCCCGCGTAGAAGAAAGAGGCCGGCCCATCGCTCACTCCGAGCGATTCGAGGATGTGCTCGGCGCTCGAGACCTTGAACTCGCCCGGCGCCTCGACGTGGACCTGCTTCACGACGCCGCCGTCGATCACGAGCGCGAAGCGCTGGCCGCGCATGCCCATGCCGAATTTCCGCGCATCGAGCTCGAGCCCGAGCGCGCTGGGTGTATTCGCCGTTGCCGTCGGCCGCCATCACGATCGCGTCGCCGACACCGGCGGACTTGCCCCAGGCATTCATGACGAACACGTCGTTGACGGCGAGGCAGACGATCTTTGCGACGCCCTTTGGCGCGCAGATCTGCCGCCTTCTCGACGAAGCCCGGCAGGTGCTTCGCGCTGCAGGTCGGCGTGAATGCGCCGGACACCGAGAACAGGACGACGCCGACCCTTGCCGAGGAGTTCGCCCGCGTTCACGTTCGTCGGGCCGTCCGCGCCCACGCGACTTTCAGCTTGCCTTCCGGGATCTTGTCGCCAGCTTTGATCGTCATTGTTGCTTTCCTTCCATGTGTGAATTCAGCTCGCCGCGCGGCGTGTCGCCCGGAAAGTCGCCCGCCTTGACGAGCAGGCCCGACGATCGCGCCGGACGAAGGGCTCGATCCAGCGGGCCGTGTCCATGGCGCGGGCGAGGTCGATGCCGGTCTCGATGCCCATGCGACCTGGAGCATGTAGACGAGGTCCTCGGTCGGGATGTTGCCCGTCGCCGCCGGTGCAAATGGACAGCCGCCGAGGCCGCCGAGGACTCGCATCCAGCACGCGTGCACCGGCCGTCACTGCGGCGTAGGCATTCGGCGATGCCGGTGTTGCGCGTGTTGTGGAAATGGCCGCGCAGTGCCATGCCCGGCACGGCCTCCGCAACGCGGCCGAAGATGTCCGGTGACCTGGCCCGGCACGCCGACGCCGATGGTGTCCGCGATCGCGATCTCGAAGGGTGCGCCTTTCGGCGAGCTCGCGGGCCAGGTTCACGACCCGCTGCGCCGGCACCTCGCCCTCGAATGGGGCAGCCGAAAGCGGCCGAGATCGTGACCTGCGCAATGCGGATCCCGGCGTCGCTGGCGACTGCCGCGGATCTCGCGCCAGATGCGGACGGATTCCGCGCTCGTGACGCCCTGGTTACGCCGGTTGAATTCGTCGGTCGTGAACACGACCATCGCCGATCTCGCGGCAGCCGGCCGCGCGCGGCGCGGTCGAAGCCCGCGCGGTTCAGCACGAGCCCGACGTAGCGTGACGTCGTCGCGACGCGGCAGCGCCTTCAGGATCGCCTCGGCGTCCGCCATCTGCGGCACGCGCCGCGGGCTCACGAAGCTCGCGACCTCGATGCGCCGGATGCCGGCATCCACGGCGCGGCGGATGAATTCGATCTTCACTTCCGTCGGAACGGAAGCGGCTTCGTTCTGCAGGCCATCGCGCGGCCCGACTTCGACGATCGCGATGTTGCGCGGGTTCGCCATGCCGAAGATTGTATGCGCAAAGGGCCGCGGCGATTTCGCGCCGCGGCCCTTGTGTCCGGGCTTCGCGCCCGATCAGCCGGTCAGGTCAGGCTGGACCAGAGCTCCGCAATTCCTTTTGACTTGCCGCCGTTCGCAGCCGCGGCGGCGCGAAGGCCTTCTTGGCATCGGCCGCTTTCTTGCCGTTCGCAAGCGAGATCCCGAGCAGCATGTTGACGTCGTCTTCACGCTTCAGGTTTTCTCTCGGCGATCGCGCGCTGCGCCGCCTCGGCCGCCTTGGCATAGTTCTTAACCGTGAAGTAGGCGGTCGCCAGCTTTGCTTCCGGCTCTGCCGGTCTTGGTCGCCATGCGCTTCCTTCTCCTGCTGCGGCAACATCGTCTTGATCCGCTCCAGCTGCGATTTTGCGTCCGCGAGTATCCGGTTGTTGCGGTCGTCCTTCTTGATCGCGCCGGCCGCCATGCCTTTCTCGAGCATCGCTACCGCCTCGCCCGGGCTCGAGCGGTCGAGCGCCGCCTCGGCGTACTTTCGTGTAGTGCTCGTTCGAGAGGACGTTCTTCGCCGCGCCGAGTCGATAGACATTGACCATCACGACCGGGTCTTTCACGGACGAGACTTCGTAGAGCGCTCGCGAGCTGCTTGAACGTGGTCGCCTTCGGCGCCACCGCCATGAGGCGGTGCAGCGCCTGCACCCGCTTGGCGTCGTTCTTGGCTCTCGAAATACGCCGAGTTCAGCATCTCGAGCAGCGCGGCATTCTTGCCGCCGCGGCCGGCCCTTGTCGTTGGCCGCAATCGCCTTCTCGAGCGTGCCCGTCGCCCGCCCGTAGTCCTGAGGCTGCATCTGGCAGGGTCGCGAGCAGCGTCAGGTCATCCGCCGTCAGGGCGCCCTGCGCCGCAAGCTTGTCGAAGGTTGCCGCCGCGCCGCGGTAGTCCCGCAGCGAATACTGCGAAGTCGCCTTGAGGCGGAGCTTTCGCGTCAGGTCGGCACCCGTGACGCGGCCCGTCGCCAGGCGCTCGTCCACCGTGGCGATCACGAGCTTGTAGTCCTTCGCGCCGCTCGCGGCCCAGATCATGAGCTCGTTGATGCCCTGCTCTTCCTGCGGCGACAACGGCGCCTTCGCCTTGGCTTCCTTCAGGCAGGCGGATCGCCTCGCTGTAGTTGCCTTTCTGGCCCGGCAGCCTGGGCTTCCTTCGCCTTGTCGGCGAGCTCCTTGCGCCACCCGCCTTGCGACTGCGCGATGCGCGTCGCCCGGGAGCGCCACGAGCACGAGGCCCGCCGCTGACAGGGCGAGGAACGCGGCGAGTGCGCCGGCACGGAAAATCGACGTCTTCGACATCATCGCCTCCTGGTCAACCGGCCGGCGGGGCCGAACTACCGCGCGACGCGCGCGCAAGCCACAAATCCGCGATCCGCCCGAGCGGGCTGCCCGCCGGCGCGGCGGCCTTGGCGGCCTGGAAGGCCGCGCGGGCTTCGTCGGCCTTGCCGGCTTCGAGCAGCGAAGCGCCGAGCAGCAGGTTGGCGTCATCGAGGCGCGCGACGCCGCCCTTCGCGATGCCGCCGCTTGATGGCCTCGGCGGCCTGCGCGTAGTCGCCGGTGCTGTAGAAGCCAAGGCCGATCTTCACGTCCACTTCGCCCTTTGGGATTCTTGGCCGCGGTCGCGAGCTCGCCCGGAAGCGACTTCTTGTCCGAGGCGACCGCCGCTTTCGCCTGGGCCACGAGCTGCTGATTGGTGCCGGCGCTGGGAACAATCCCTTCCTTCATGCCGCGTTCGAGCGCGCGCCACGCCTCGCCCGGGCTGCCGGCGACGAGCGCCGTGTCGGCGTAATTGAGGTAGGCGCCGACGTTCTCGAGGCCGCCCTGCGGGTCGGCAACCGCCAGGCGATAGGCATTCCAGCATCACCGTGCGGTCGTCCTCTCGACTGCGTCTGATAGAGCGCGACGATGCGGCTGTAGTACTCCTTGCTCGGATACTCGGCGACGAGCGCCTCGAGGTTCGCGAGGCGCTGACGCGTCGTCCTTCATCTTCAGGAAGCACTGGTCGCGCAGCTGGTACCACATTTCCTTAGGCTTCTCGCTCTTGCCCTTCGCCTGGTCGATCGCCTTGCCGAGGTACTGGCAGCCCTCCGCGTTGTGCGCCCGCCTGCAGGTGCAGGCGACCGAGCGTCTCCAGTTCGTCGCCCTGCACGTCCGGCGTCGCATCCACGAACGCCTGGAAGTGCTCGAGCGTCTTGGCGCTGTCCTTCTTTGCCGCTGTAGTGCGCCGCGAGCTGCCGGTGCATGGCGCCGACGTTCTCGGGCTCCGCGTACCCGTCAGCGAGGAACTTCTCGATGGCTCGCCGCGAATGCGTCCCCGGTCGCCGACGCCCTGTGTCGCCTGCAGGCGCCAGGTCGCGATCGCCTTGAGGTCGTCGTGCGTCGGGGCCGGGACCGCCTCGAGCGCGGGCAGCGCCGCGAGCACATCGGCCCATTTCTTCTCGTTGACCGCCGTCTGCACTGGGGCCGCGAGCTTGCGGAATTCCTTGCTGTAGTCGGCCTTCGGGGCCCTGGCTTCGGCCGCTGCGGCCGCAGCCGCGCGTTCCTTGCGAGACTCGGCGCTAGTCCGTACTGGGCGCACGCCACCGGGGGCGAGCTGCGACCGCAAGCGCGACCGCCATGGCCGAATGCCGCGAGTCCGTTCAACCACGATTTCCGAGCTGTCATGTGCCTTTCCTCATCGGCAGCAAACGCCGCCTTGATCGCGTGGGGCGCGTTTATACCGCAAAACCCGCCCGGCTGTCTGCCCGCCGCCTGTACTGATGGACTGCCGCGGTGCGCCACGGTTCCTGCGCCTAAAATATGTCCCGCGGTTCAGCCGCCATTCAGCCTTCCTGCCACGAAAAAGGCCCGCCATCGGCGGGCCCACTTTCGTTTCTCGGTCCCGCCGCGGCTACTCGCCGTGCGGCGGTTCCGCGATGAACCCGACCTTGCGCATGCCTCCACGCTGCAGCACCGCGAGCGTGTCCGCAACGGCCTCATAGCGCGTCCGCTTGTCAGCCCGGATGTGGACTTCCGGCTGCGGATCCTTGACGGCCTCCGCCAGCACGTAGTTCAGGAGCTTGGTGCGATCGACGCTGTTCTCGTTCCAGTAAATCGAGCCGTCGAAATCGATCGAAATGATTGGCGTTCTCGGGCTTCGTCTCCGGTCGGCCGATTCACTTCCTTCGGCAGGTCGATCTTGACTGCATGGGTCATCACTGGAATCGTGATGATCATGATGATCAGCAGCACCAGCATGACGTCCACGAGCGGAATGACGTTCGGCTCGACCATCGGGTCGCCTTCGTCCCTGCCGACCGAAATCGCCATCGCTTACTTCCCGGACACGCGCGAACCAGACAGCAGGGCCGCCTCGGACGTCGTGTGCGAAATAGTTGGCGCGTTCCATCAGTGCCTTGTTGCCGCGCAGCAGGCCGTTGAAACCGAGCACCGCCGGCACCGCGACCGCGAGGCCCATCGCCGTCATGCGATCAACGCCTCACCGATCGGGCCCGCGACCTTGTCGAGGGACGCCTGGCCGGCGATCGAGATGCTGATCAGCGCGTGGTAGATGCCCCACACCGTGCCGAACAGGCCCACGAACGGCGATGTCGCGCCGACCGAGGCGAGCACGACCATGCCGCTCTGAAGGCTGGACTGCAGCATCGTGGTGCGCCTTGTCGATGTGCGAAGCCACCCAGTCGCTGAGCTCGATGTTGCTCGTGACGTCACGACCCGCGCTCTTGCGATGGTGTTCCACCGCCTGCAAGCCGTCCTGGGCGATGTCGCGGAAGGGATTGATCTTGCCCTTCAGCTTGCCGATGCCTTCCTGCAGCGAACCCGCCGTGAAGAAGGTCTTCTCAGCTTCAGCCGCAACCTTGCGGAGCATGCGCTGGTCGAGCCACTTGCTGATCATGCGACGAGCCATGACCAAAGCGACATCGCGATCAGGATGACGAATACGCCCTTGCCGACATAGTCGCTCTGCGTCCAAAGCGCCTTCGATGCCGTACGGGTTGTCGGTTACGCCTTCGGTTACCGTGGTTTCACCCAGCCATTCTGCAATCCCTCTAACAGAAAATACGTTCCGGAACGTCGACGCCGCACCTTGCGGTCTGGCGCCTGTCCGGTCCCTGACACGACCTGCCGCTGTCATCTCCTCCAGCTTGAAGACATATCCGGTACCGACACCTGCGAGTCGACCGCCTGGCCATCGCGCTTGCCCGGCTCGAATGGCAGCCGGCGCACGACGCACTCTGACTGCGGCATCCAGCCGCGGGAATCCACTGCTCTGCGTCACCGCGACCGCGCCGGCCTCTGCCGTCGGCCGCGACCGTGATGGTCGCCACCACCGCGGCCTTCCTCGCTGAGCCGGCGCGAGGCGGACGGGTAGCACGCGGCGATGGCGGCGCCGATGCGGTCGCTGCGCGACTTGAAGCGTGCCGGCGTGATCTGACCTGGCGCGCAGGCGTCTGCGTCTCGGGCGCGCGGCGTTTCCTGGACCTTTGGCGCTGATCGCATTGCTCGGGCCTTCGAAGCGCCGGCAACTCCGATCAGCGGCGGCGGCACCATGCGGCGGCGGCACGTCGACCGGCGGCGGCGGCGGCGGCTCGTCGAGGTCTTCAGGCGGCGGCGGCGGCGGCGGCAGCTCCATGATCGCAAAATCCTCGATCACTTGCATGCCCGCGCGCACGAGACCCTGCTTGAGGGCCCAGTAGAAAACCCAAATGCAGGATGATGATGGCGATGAAAACCGCCGTGTCGCGAGATCCCCTGCCGAATAGGTGTTCGCCATACCGGACCTGTCTCACCCTCGTCCGTTCTAGCCGGTCGCATGCCCGGATACCGGGCCACGGCCCCTGCCAATTCTTCTCGGCGCGCCTTCCGGCGCGCCCTCGATTCCGGCCACGGCCACCTTAGCGGTTGGCCCAATCCACTGCAGCGCCGGTCGCCGCCGGTTTAGCGGCGACGGCCGGAGCATTAGCAAATGACCGTTGCCGAGAGCCGGCCACAAGCTCAGTCGAGCCTGAACACGATCGGCAGCAACACGGTCGCCTCGACGCCGCGCCCGTCGCCCCGCCCGGGAATGAATTCCAGCCGGCGGATCACGCAGTCCAGCGACGGAATCGGAGACGCGCAAATCCCGAGGATTCTTCGACCGACCAGGCGATCAGCCGCCCGGCGCGCGCCGATGGTCAAGCGCGCCACCACGCGCCCCTCCTCGCCCAGGCGTCGGGATGTCGCTGGATAACAGCCGTCAATCAGCGCTGCGAGCCGGCTGTCCCGGGTTCGCAATACCGGCGGGCGATAGTCGGCGAGCGGCGCAGCAGGACCTGTCCCCGGCGGCGCTTCCTCGACTTCGCGTCGATGCCCCGGCGTCGGATCATTGCGCCATCGTCAAAGGGCGGAATCTCAACGGGCGGCGTGGGCGCTTCCGCGACGCTGGTAGCCGGGGTCCGCGTCACCGATCCCGGCTCAACGGTTGGGGTCGGTCGGGGCGGCGGAATGAACACCGCAGATCGGAGGATTGGCAGCAGCACCTGCCTTGAATGCTATCGCCGATGGCCCGTGCTGACCAGGATGAAGGCGCCGACGTGCAGGCCGCCGATGGCCGCCAGGATGATCGTCTGGCGTGTGGCACTCTGCCGCGAGCGTCGTTGACATAAGTCACCTCCCGTTGGGGTTCGTATGTCTAACGCCGGCTCTCCGGGTATCGGGTTAGGCCTCAGGTGCCTGTCGCGGCTGCATTCCGCCCGCGCACCACGATCACGGTAATGCCGGAAAGCGTCAGCAGGCCGCCGAAGATCATCCGCCAGTCGAGGACGTCGCCGAGGAGCAGCACCGAGAACAGCACGCTGAACAGCGGCGTCAGCACCGTGACCGGCGCGACGCTCGGTTACCGGGTATCGGCGGATCAGCGCGAAGTACGCCGTATGGGCGACGAGGCTCGCGAGCCCCGCCGAATACAGGAGCGCAGCTCCAGCCGATGGCGCCGGCGCGTGCGCAGGCTCTGCAGCTGCCCGTCCTCCAGGAAGAGCGAGAGCGGCAGGAGCAGCGGCACGCTGCCCCAGGCGAGCCAGGCCTGAAGCTCGAGCGGCTCCAGTTCGTGGACGCGCTTGATCGCGACGAGGCCCACGGCGCCGATGAAGGCCGCGACCACGATCAGCAGCAATCCCGCCCAGGAATGGAAAACCTCCGGGCTGAAGCCGATGAGGCCGACACCGATGAAAGACATGCCGATGCCGAGCCAGCGCCGCCAGTGAATGCGCTCGCCGAGGAAACCGATCGAGAGCAGCGTCGCGAATGGCACGCCGGAGCTCGCGCCGCAATCGCGACCGAGGACATGTTTCCCGACAATGCGACGCCGGAATACATCAGCGCGAATTGCAGCCCGCCGCTGCAGGTCGCGGCCGTGAGCAGCCAGCGCATCTCGCCGCGCCGGATACGCAGCCACGGCCAGACGACGAGCCCCACGATCAGGAAGCGCAGGAAACTCAGGAACACGGGCGGGAAGCGGTCGGCACTCAGCTTGACCGCGACGATGTTGAAGCCCCAGATCGCATTGATCGCGACGAGTCTGCCACAGGTGGCTGCGGCCGGACTTCCGTCAAGCCGGCACCAGGAGTTCCGGCGCCGGGCAGCCTCGCAGGTTGTAGTTCGACGACATCGCGTGGCCGTACGCGCCGGTGTCGGCGAACAGCAGGACGTCGCCTTCCTCGCAGCGCGGCAGCAAGCGGTCACGCCCGAGTTCGTCTCCGCTCTCGCAGATCGGACCGACGACCGTGCAGGATTCCGTTGCCGGGTTCGTCGAGGCGCGAAAGATTCACGATCTCGTGAGAGCGCTCCGTAAAGCGCCGGACGGATGAGCGAGTTCATGCCGCGTCGCGACGCCGACGTAACGCAGGTCGCCCTTGCCCTTGGTCTGCGTCACGCGCGCGAGCAGGACGCCGGCGCGCCGCCACGATGAAGCGACCCGGCTCGAGCCAGAGCCGAAACCCGGGGTTTGCAGCGTGACCAGCTGCCGAGGGCGGCATCGAGCGCGGCGATGTCCACCGGCGCCTGGCCCGGCCGGTCGGCGCACGCCGGAGCCCGCCGCCGAGGTTCAGGATGCGGGCCTCCGGATTCTCGCAGCCGCCGCCGCCAGCACGCGCGCGGGTTCCAGCCAGCCCTCGAGATCGAAATTCCGCTGCCGCCGTGCGCGTGCAGGCCGACGACGCGCGCGCCGCGCCGCCGCGACCGCCGCGGGCAACTCTGCAAATTCCCCGGCGGTACGCCGAACTTTGAGCGCTGGCCGCCGGTCCGGACTTTCTCGTAGGCCGTGGCCACGCGTCGCATCGAGGCGCAGTGAAGCGATTTCCCGGCCGGCGAAGCGGCTTCGCCAGTCGCGCAGGATGGGAAAAGATTGTCGCGATGGTCACCTGAATCCCCGCTCCAGCGCCCAGCGATACTCGCGCGCGGCGCGAAGTTCGGCGAAGAGCATCGGCGTCGCCCGCGATCCCGGGCAGGGACCTCAGTTCACGCGCTCGATTCCGGCGCGCGAGATACGCATTCGAATCCGCAGCCCGCGGCGTGATGCCGTGCGCGCGGATCTCGGGATGCGGATTGGCCTTGAGCGCGTAGAGGATCCGGGGGATAGGCCGAGCGCACGCGGCGCAGCACCGGCCGCCTGCGCGCTACCACGGGTTCCGAGGTCGTAGGCATGCGCACGAGTCGCGCTCGCCCATGCAGCGCGAGCAGCGCCCGCATGGCGCGCGCTGCCACCAGGGCGGCGCAGGAACAGCATTCATGGTGGCATTCCCGGCTGCTGCGCCGGGGCAGAACAAAAGGCCGCAGTCCCGGGGATTGCGGCCTGTCATGGGCACCGCGCTGCCGCGGTGCGGCGCGCGCTCACGCTTCGTCGGCGTCGTCGAACTCTTTCGAGCTTCGCGCTGCAGGCGCTTCTCGGCGAGAACGTCTTCGACCCGGCTCCAGGCAGACCGCTGCACCGGCCGCTTGGGTCCTTCGGCCGGCGCTCGACGACGACCAGGCGGTCGAGGTCGCCATCCTGCTCCGCAGTCTCCCAGCAAGGAACTCGTCCTCGAGGTCGAACGACTCGTCGCTGCGCTCTTCATTCCGTAGAATTCCTAGAGAAAAACAATGAGTTATGCCACAAACCCAGCTTCTTGCGTTGCGGGCCGCGCAATATATACGAAAAGCGGCGTTAATCAACCCGTGCCGGCCGGGAGGCCGTGCCGGGACCGCGGGCAGAAGCGTTTCCTAGCCGCCGGCCTCGCAGGATTGCTCAGGCAGCCGTCACCCGCACTTGGTCTGCCGTACAGCTCTGGACCTTGCTCCGAGTCTCGCCTTCGGCGTCCTGCATGCACTCCTGTCCGACTGGGCGCTCGCATTTCCTCAGATGCATTTTCTCGTCCGCCAACGGCCGGGCGGCCGAGTCCGCGCCTCCGGGCAGGAATGTGTCGTCGGCGAGCGCCGGCGCGCCCACCGTGAGGCTGACAATTCGCGCACGGCGAGCCAGCGGCTGTTCCGGCATGGTCAGTGTCCTCGAACTCCTGCCGCAGTGCCGTATGCCACACGGGCGGTCACGGCGGGCCGCTCTGCAACAGGGGGTACCAGCCTCGCAATCGCGGTCCTGAATGGCGCCCGAGCGGCCCCCGCAAGATCAGGCGAGCCAGCCACCGTCGGCGGTCAGGCAACTGCCCGTCGTGTAGGAGGCTGCATCCGAAACCAGGTACAGCACGGCGCCGGCCATCTCCTCCGGCTGCGGCGATGCGACCCATCGGCACGAGCCGTTCCGCTGCCGCGCCGCAGCGCTTCGTTCTCGTGGATCGCGGCCGCAAACCGGGTCTCGACGAAACCCGGCACGAGCGCATTCACCGCGAATGCCGTCGCGCGCCCATTCCTTCGCGAGCCCCTGCGTCATGTTGACGATCGCAGCCTTAGTCAATGAATAGCAGGTCTGCCCGTCCCATCGGCCGGAACGCATTGACCGAGGCGACGTTCACGTGATGGCGCCCTCCGCCCTGACGCCGCATGCGACGTGCAGCCTCGATCGAGGCCCCAGGAAGCTACGCGCGGATGTTGACGTCCACGGTCTTGCTGTCTGCAGGCGGCAGGGTTCCAGCGATCGATCGAGGGACCCGGAAATACCGGATTCGATCGCCGCATTGTTGACCGCGAGGGATGTCAGGGCAGCCCGTGGCGCGATTCGACGCCTGCAATCTCACGCAAGCGCTGCCGTGATTCTGCGCGGAGGCTCGCCGGTATGGCAGGCATGCGGCGGACGCATCCACCGCGCGGCAGCCAGACCGCCGCGACGGCCGCGCAGCCTCGAAAGCTTGCGGCTCGCCACCGCCACCGTCGCGCCGTGCCGCGCGAGCAGCAAGGCAATCGCGCGGCCGATGCCGCGGCTGCCGCCGGTGATGAGGCGCGACGCGCCCGTCGAGGTCGAAGCTGCTGGACGCCACGCTTCGATCCCCGACGGCGCGAGCGGCTTGTACTCCATGCCGAGAGTCCCGCGCGACCGCCTGTGCGTGATCGCGCCCTCGTGCACGTTGAGGCCCGCGGCGAATCCGGGATCCCGGGCGAGCGCCGGGCGCCAGCCGTGGTCCGCGAGCGAGCGCACATACGGCAGCGTTCGCGTTCGTGGAGCCTGAACGTCGAAGTCCGCGGCACTGCGCCCGGCATGTTGGTCGACGCAGTAGTGCACGACGCCGTCGACGATGGTAGGTCGGGTCGGCATGCGTCGTCGGCTGGCTGGTCTCGAAGCAGCCGCCCTGGTCGATCGCGATGTCGACGAGCACCGAGCCCGGCTCGCATGCGCTCGCACCATGTCGCGCGTCACCAGCTTGGGCGCGGCAGCGCCCGGCACCAGCACCGCGCCGATCACGCAGGTCGGCTTGCATCACGAGCCGTTCTCGATCGTTCTCGACCGTCGAGATACAGCGTGTCGAGCTGCGCAGCCGAACTGCACGTCGAGCTCGCGCAGCCGGTGCAGCGACCGATCGATCACCGTGACATGCGCCTCCGATGCCCATCGGCCATGCGCGTCGCGTTGGTGCCCGCGACGCCGCCGCCGATGGATCACGACCTGCGCCGCCGCGCACGCCGGGAACGCCGCCGAGCAGCACGCCGATGCCGCCCTGTTGCCTTCTCCAGGCAATGCGCGCCGACCTGGACCGACATGCGGCCGGCGACCTCGCTCATCGGCGCCAGCAGCGGCAGCGCAGCCGTCCGCGCGTCGGTCACCGGTCTCGTAGGCGATGGCGGTGACGCCCGAGCTTCGCGAGCGCCTGGGCCTGCTCCTTGTCCGCGGCGAGGTGCAGGTAGTGTGAACAGGATCTGTCCGCGGGCGCAGCTGTCGCGTATTCCGGAAGGCTGCGGCTCCTTGACCTTGACGATCATTTCCGGACCTGGCAAAGACGCGACTTCTGCGTCGGGCAGCACCGTCGCGCCCGGCCGCGCGGTATGCAGCGTCGTCACTGATGCCGATGCCGGCGCCGGCATAGCAATACGCAACCAAA
>ERZ1370068.8754-contig-7584_pt1 | contig 40757 bp, 39 predicted proteins | sample MGYA00561227_ERZ1370068 | MGnify/ENA primary metagenome ERZ1370068 (study PRJEB38410, sample SAMEA6850437) | metagenome | study: Metagenomic assessment of the ecological functions of the soil: analysis of the soil microbiota associated with the... | reverse complement strand
GATGGCGCTGATTTCAGTTACGTATTGCTGCTGATCGGCGGCGAAAGCCTGCTCTGGAACACACGGACTTCCCAGGGCCGCTGCCCGCGGTGCCGTCGAGGCCGGCCGGCCGGGAGGTCGAGTGCATCTTCCTCCAGGGCTGCGGCGGCGACATCGCCGCCTGGGACTTACTGGTTCGGGAAACCGCGAGGCGCGCCCGCACGGCGCTTCGAGGGCGCGACGATCTCGGCCGGGCGGATCGGCGCGGCCGTGCTGGAGGCGCTCGAGGGAGTCGAGACGACAGCCAGATGCGGAGCTCGCCGCGGCCTCGACGCCGCCTCGAGCTGCGGCGCCGGAGGGATCCCCTGGGACGTTGCCGAGCTCCGAGAGCCGGCTCGAAGAGCTCTCGCGGAAGCCCGACCCCGAGTTCCCCGAGGCGTGGCCGGCGAGCGTCCATACACTGCGACCTCGGCGCGGGACTTCCCTAAGTCCTGTACCAGCGCTCGGCGCTCAGATGTACGCGGACATGGCGAGCCGCCCGGACGAGCCCGTCCCGCGCTGAGCTGCAGGTGCTGCGGATCGGCGACGCGGCGATCGCCGCGAACCCGTTCGAGCTCTTCAGCGAGTGCGGCACGCCGGATTCGGGAGGGCAGCCCTTCGACACGACGTTCGTGCTCGGCTACTCGAACGACTACGCCGGCTACCTGCCGGCGAGCGAGGATCTCGACCTGGTCGGCGGGCGTCGAGCTCGACGCGAGACGTCCTCGACCAGGACCATTACCGCTGGGCCTACGGGATCACGAGCTCGAACGTCGACCGGCGAGCGAGGTCGACCGCGTCGATCGACGAGAGCGTGGAGCTTGCTCCGCGGCGTCGCATGAAGATCACCGCGGTCGAGACGCACGTCTGCCACGCGCGGATGCGGCAACTGGGTGTTCGTGCGCGTGGTCACCGACGAGACCGGGCTGTACGGCTGGGGTGAGGCGACGCTCGAGTGGCACACCCGCGCGAGTCGTCGGCGCCGTCGAGGACATCGCCGAGCTGATCGTCGGCGAGGACCCGACCGGATCGAGCACCTCTGGCAGATGATGTTCCGCCAGCACTTCTGGCACGCGAGCGGGATCGTGCGCGGGCACGGCGATGAGCGGGATCGACATCGCGCTCTGGGACCATCTCGGGAAGGTGCACGGCGTCCCGCTGCCGCAGCTCTGGGGCGGGCGCGTGCGCGACTACGTGCGGTCTCTACGGCCACCTCGGCGGCGGGAAGATGGAGGACTTCTACGAGAGCGACGAGCCGCAGCGCTTCGGCCGAGGCTCGCGTGGCCGCGATGGTCGAGAGCGGGGCTTCACTGCGTTCAAGTCGATGGCGGTGCCGCCGACGAGTGCCGCTCGAAGGGCTAGCGCCCATCCGCGCGCAGAGCGCTGCGTCGCCGGCGATGCGCGATGCGGTCGGAGACGGCATCGACATCATGGTCGACTGCCATGCGCGGCCGAGCCCGCGCATGGGGCATCCTGTTCGCGGCTCCGCGCTCGAGCCAGTTCGGCTCTACTGGTCTCGAGGAGCCGTGCTGGCCGGAGCGGGCCGACGACATCGCCGCGATCCAACGCTCGGCGCGAGGACGCCGATCGCGACCGGTGAGCGCCTCGTCGGAGTGCAGGGCGTTTCAGCGGAGCTGCTCGAGAAGGGCGCGTGCAGCGTGCTCCCAGCCGGACATCACCCACTGCGGCGGCCTCACGGAGGCGCGCCGGATCGCCGCGCTCGCCGAGACCTCATCGCGTCGCGCTCGCCCCGCACAACCCGCAGGCGCCCGGTCTCGACGGCAGCCTCGATCGAGCTCGGGCTGGCGACGCCCTCCTACATCATCTGCGAGGCGGTCACGCGCGGATGTCCCTGGCGCGCGCGAGGTCGTCACAGCGAGTCGCACCGCATCGACCTGAAGGGCATGCACGCCTGCCCGACGCGAGCGGCCGGGCCTCGGGATCGAGATCGATCTCGACGTCGTTCGCGCGCACCCGTTCGAGCCCAGAGCTTCCCCAGCGGGTTCTACGCCGACGGCAGCGTCGGAGAACTGGTAGGCGCGCGATGAGCGACCAAGCGTTTCGACGGACGAGTCGCCCTCGTCACCGGTGGGTCGAAGCGGATCGGCGCCGCTGTCGCCGCCGGCGTCTCCTCGCGGAAGGCGCCCGCGTCGCGTCGTCGACCTCGCCGAGCACGCGCACCGGAAGGGTGCTCGGTATCGCGGGCGACGTGAGCAGCTCCGCGGATGTCGAGGGCGGCGGTGGCCCGCGTGACGTCCGAGCTCGGCCCGGTGGATGTCTCGCCGTCTGCTCGGCCGGGATCACCGGCGGCTCGTTGCGCACCGTGGACGTGGACGACGACGAGTGGCGGCGCGTCTTCGCCATCAACCCGAGGCGGTAGCTGTTTCTTCGGCTCCGCCGTCGTCGGCGGCATGACCGAGCGCGGCGGTACGCTGGCGGATCGTGAACGTCGCCTCGATCGCCGGCAAGGAAGGCAACCCAGATGGCTGCCGCTCTATCCGCCTCGAAGGCGTCCGTGATCGCACCGACCAAAGGCGATCGGCGGCGACATCTGGCGGGTACCGGCGTGCTCGCTCAACGCGATCGCGCCCGCTGCTGATCGAGACACCGCTTCCTCGCCGGCATGTCGGCGACCACATCCGCTACGATGGTCGAGAAGATCCCGATGGGCCGCCCCGAGCAGCGTGGACGAGGTCGCGGCGCTCGTCTGCTGGCTCGCGCGAGCGAGGAGTGCTCCTTCTCCACCGGGGCGACCTATGACATCTCGGGCGGCAGGGCCGTCTACTGAGCGAGCGCGTCCTCATCACCGGGGTGCTCGGCTGCCTCGGCTCGTGGGCTGCGAAGCAGATCGCGTCCAGCGACGGCGACGAGGCCGGTCGGCTACGACCTCGGCGACGCGACCGCACCCGGCTGGAGCTGATCCCTCAGCGCCGGCGGAGCGCGAGCGCTGACGCTCGTGCGCGGCGACATCACCGACCTCGACGCGTTCGCGCAGCACGCTCGACGAGCACGAGATCACGCGGGTCGTGCACCTCGCCGCGCTCCAGGTTCCCTTCTGCCGCGCCGACCCGGCGCTCGGAGCGCGGGTCAACGTGGTCGGCACGGCCAACGTCTTCGAGGCGGTCAGGGCGAGCTCGACCGGATCCACGGCGTCGCCTACGCGAGCTCGGCCGCCGTCCTACGACGGCCGGGCGATCCTTCGCCGGCGCCGGAGGCGGCGGCACCGCGCCCGCCACGATCTACGGCGTGTACAAGCTCGCGAACGAGGGCACCGCGCGGCTGTACCACGCCGAGTCAGGCGTCCTGCTCGATCGGGATCCGGCCCTACGTCGTCTACGAGCTGGGCCGGGACCAGGGGATGACCTCCGACCGCGGCGCAGGCCATGGCAGCGGCGGCTCGCGGCGAGCGCTTCGCGATCGGCTACGGCGGCGTCGCCCAGTACGACTACGCACCCGCGCGTCGCCCGGCGCGTTCGTGCGAGCGGCTTCGGCGCCGGCCGGCGCGGTCGTCGCGAACTTCCCCGGCCTGCAGCGCTTCGATGCAAAGAGGTCGTCGCGGCGATCGAGGCTGCAGTACCGGAGATCGCCGGACAGATCAGCTGGCAGGAGACCCCGCTCCCGTTCCGGCTACGGTCGAGGCGCACGCCCTCGAAGAAGCGATCGGCCCGCTGCCGCAGCCCTCCCCTCGCCGAGGGCATCGACGCGAGACGATTGAGTTCTTCCGCGCCTCTTGACCGCCCGCTGACCGTTCGAAAATCGTAAAGAGGGCGGCATCATGGGAGGGTATGAACGCAGTTCGGATTGACTGTGCTGATCGCGGTGGCCGCCGTGGCGCCGAGCTCCTCGGCCGCGACGTCGCCGAACTCTCGTCACGTTCGAGCAATAGCCGGTGGGTTCGCGAGCATCGAGCGCAGGCTCGCTGCGCGCACCTCGGGGACCGTCGTCTCGGACGGCCTCGCCCGTGACCGCGCAAGAGCCTGGGCTCGAAGCGACTCATCGCATTGCGTGGCCGCTCGTTCGCCTCGCACGCTGGGGGTCGCTCGAAGCGCCGCATGAGTCGAGAGCCGATCGCGGACGGTTGCTACGTCTACCGGCTCACGTACGCCGGCAAGACGATCAAGGTCGAGCAGGGCGCGAAACTGCCGGCGCGGCTCGCGCCTGGCCGTTCTCGCTCCTGCGCGCGCTCGGCGGCATCGCGGGATAGCTTCGGGGGCCGTCGCCGGCCCCCGAAGTCGATTCAGCGGTGACTGCGACCGCTGTGGTCGCCGCCGCGGATGTTCTCTCTTCATCCGCGCCTTCACCTTTTCGGCTCGTCGAGGCAGCTGCGACCTCGGCGGCTCCGGACGTCCGTGTTCCGCGCCGGCAGCCCGACCGTTCCCGTCGGCGTCAACGACGTGACGCGGCAGTCGGTCGAGTAGGTCGGGTCGTTGTCCTGCTCGCCCTGGTACGACCCCTGCCCGGAGCACTGGTTCCCTTGCGGACGCGGAACAGCACGTGCGTCGCCTTCGTCGTCGGCACCTTCCACGCCCGCATGATCAGGTCGGTGCGATCGGCCTCGGGTTCACCGACGGGAACGCATCGTCCTCAGGCCGAGACACGCTTCCAGCCGGCTGTGCCGGCGGGGTCGCACGTCGTCTTGCCCGCGTCGCAGGCGAGGAGCTCGAAGGACCGCAGGGCCGCGAACCGGTTCACGACCAGGCCCGGAGCGCACTCACCTTGGACGACCTGAACGTCTGCTGTCCTGCGAGCGCGATCAGCACCGTGACGTCCCGCGACGTCGGTCGGTGCCGATGCTCGTCCACTGCGTTCCCTTCCGTCTCGTCGGATCAGGTTGGCTGGTCGGTTCCGTCCCAGTCGCCGTCGCGCCGGCCGTGGTCACGACGACGTGCTTGCGCGGGAACTCGATCGTCACGACCCGGTTCTCCGCCAGGCCGCAGGTCGTCGATCCGGAACCGGACGTGGCCGTAGCCAGGAAGCGCGGGCGACAAAGTTGTAGCCGGCGCCATTGTCGTCCCCGTGCCTGTTTTCGCCGTCCTGGTCGGGTCACCCCTTGATGGTCGTTCCGGCTGCGCCCCGCAGGTGTGGCTGTCGCCGCGGCGATCCGTGTGTCGCCACCAGGGGGCCGTCGCGTCGAGGTTCGACGGAGTCACGGCCGGGTCGCTTCGCCGCGATCGTGTCGGCACGATCTGGGTGACACGCGCTCGTAGTCGCCGACGTAGACCGTTCGGCGTCGACCGGCAGCCGCCGTGACCTGGGCTGTCCTGCGTGACCGCCTGAACGTCACGCGTCGCGTTGTTCTCGTCCGGAGAGGAGAAGTCCGGGATCGGGTTGTCGTCGTTCGGTCCGGTGGTCGTCGACGAACTGCCCGGAAGCCCCGTTCGGCGAAGCCGCGCCAGAGGATGATCCTGGTTGGCGCCGCCGAAGCGGGTCTGGTCGGCGGCGAGAATGCGCGTTTCGCGCGTCGATCAGAGTCAGGCGCTGTTGGCATCAGCAGCATCGGCGTCGAAGTACAGCTGTATCCACCGGCGATCGCCTGGACACTGAGTCGCCGGCAGCTTCGCCGATTGCGCACCTGCGATCGACCGAGGATCCGTGTGCCGGATACCTGTTCAGGAGCAACTGCCGGAGCGTGTAGTTCGTCGCGGATCCAGATCTCGCCGTCCGCGTGGACCTCCCGCCCCGTCGAGGTCGAACTCGTAGTCGCCGAGGCTCAGCGAATTGACGTGCGGGTTCTGTCCGGGCGAGGGAAGTCGCCGCTCATCGGCCAGTTCATCGCGTAGTCACGGATCCCGGTGTCCGGGTTGCCGGTCACGTACGCACCTCCACGAACGGATTGATCCCGCTGGCCGGGACGTCGTGGTTCGAGTCTCAGGCACTGCGTCGCGCATTCAGATCGCCGAAGGCCTCGCCCATCGCGCCCGGCGTGGTCGCCACTGCGGCGGAAGCCCTTGCCGATCATGCGGTTCTCGATCATGTGGCCGAACTCGTGACCGATGACGGACATGTCGTAGTCGCCGTCGACGCACGGCGCGTAGAACGAGCCGGCGATCGGCTGCCAGAGGAACATGTTCGTCATCGGACGAGTGTCCCGTCCGCGTTGGGTGTTCATGTTCGCGTTGTCGCGCCCGGCGAATCCGGGAGTCCGCCCGTGATCCCGCCCGGCCTGTGCGTTCCCGATCACCGGGTCGTTGCCGAGGAACGGCGGCGGCGTACCGAAGTTGTTCGACCTGCGCGTTCCACGCCGCCTCGGTGAAGCCGGAGGTAGTACGCGAAATCGTGCAACCGGTTGTGCATCGCGAAGAGATTCGTGACCGCGGCCGAGATGTCGTTCCCAGTTCCGGCTCGCGGCGAGACCCGCGGCCTGATCGACGAGGTTCGCCGGGTCGCACTTCGACGTGAACCGCGACGTTCGTCCAACGGATAGCACGCAGTCCCGCGTTGCGCTCGTGGGCTGGAAGAGCGTGCCCGCCGGGCGCGGCGGGTTGTTGGACGCAGTGATCCACTGCTCGCGCGAGTTCGCGTTGTTCCCTCGCGTGGTGAGCGTCCGACGGGCCTGCAGGATCCGTTCCGGTCCCAGTGGCATCGAGTCCCGGCCTGGTTCGCCGGATTGCCGACGGTCCGGTCGCAGCCCGAGATGGGCGCCCAGCACCAGAGCTCGCGCGAGTCCGTGCTCGGGTAGTTCCACGGAGACGCATTGAGCTCGATGTGAGCGGGAAGGCAGGGAACGCTTCTAGGTCGGATTATCGCTGGCGTTGTCGACGGTGTTCGTACGCGCCAGGATCTGGCCGCTCGAGGCGTCGACGGTCTGCGCATAGCCGAGATCGTCGCCGTCGACGATCAACGTCTGGAAAGCCGCGCGCGCCTCGGTGCCGGGCACCGGGAACGCCTCCTCGCGAGACGGACGGCGGCTCGTCGAAGCCGTCCACGTCGAGCCCGTCCAGCCGTCCTCCTGACCCGGCGACGCTGACGTCGTCGGCCGAGACCTGCTCGCCGACCGCGTTCGCCGCCTGGACCCACGCCTGCTCGGGCGACAGCGAGACGTTGTTCGTCACGGAGTCGTTGCGGGCGAAGTGAGGACGACGCGTACGTCACGTTGCGCCGACGGCAGCCGAGCCGGCGACAGCGACTGTCACGAGCCCGTCGGGCGCGGCGAGCACGCCGTCGAACGTGAGCTGCCCGAGGAGCACTTGCATGCCCGCCCCTGTCTGCGAGCGGCGTGTCTCGGACGATCATCGGGCTTGTCGACCCCGGCGAGGCTGAAGAGTGAGGTGTTCCGGTCGAGCCGCGTCCGGCGCCGCCTCGACCGCGGCGGTGGCTAGCAGCGATGCCGGTGGCCAGGTTCCCGTCGAGGTTGTAGACGGACGACGGCGTGCCGAACCGGTTCCAGCTGACCTCGGCGCCCAGTGCTGCTGCGCAGCTGTTGTCTCGCGCCGCGGTTGGCGCGACTTCCGTTGTGCGCGTGTCGAGGTCGGGAGCCCTGTGTGCAGACCCTCGATCTCCACTGCTCCGCGGGCCGACAGAACGACCGCGCAGCAGAACGACTGCCAGCCCCTGCGAGAGCCATGCGCTCGCAGGGCGCGTGTCGTGCGTATCTCTCTTCTCCATTCCTTCCCCCTTTGCGACAGTGACGAGTGAGCGTGTATCGCCGCAGGGGCTGCTTCTAACCTCAGAGGGGCCTCGGTGAAACGTCTCCGGTTCCCCCACTTCGGGTGCTTTAGCTTCGCCGGGCTGACGTCGATGTCGAAGGGAATGGCGGCAGCGGACGGCACCAGCTCTCGCTGGTCCGCGCACCTTGGCGTGCGCGTGGCCTGCGTCTGCTCGTCTACGCACATGCCGCCGATCGCCGGGTCGCTCGCGTTCGTGCGCCTCGCGACAGCCGTCGTCGGCGTGCCGACCAGCTCGCTCTGGGTCTCTCCTGGTCTGGTGGCTCGCCATGAGCCTCCGGCGACTGCGGTCGTGTCTCTCGTGTACGCGGTTTCGCGCAGGCTCCTGCCGCTGAGCGCACTGCTCGACCTCTCACTCGTGTTCCCGGACGAATCGCCGTCGAGGTTCAAGCTGGCGTTACGCACGGGGACGGTCGAGAGCCCGAGGAGCGGCTGCGCCAGCTGCGCCTGGCGAACGAGCCGGCGAGCGCGCAGGAAGCGGCAGAGATTCTGCTCCAGCTGGCCGGCGCGCTCGACGTCCACGACAAGATCACGCGCGGGCATTCCGAGCGCGTCCGCGCCTACTCCTACAGCCTCGGCAAGCAGCTCAGTCTTGGCGGCCGAAGATCTCGACCGCCTGAACTGGGCCGCCCTCCTCCACGACGTCGGCAAGCTCTGACGTCAGCACGGAGATCCTGAACAAGCCCGGCAAGCCGACCGACGAGGAATGGGAGCAGCTGCGCCGCCATCCCCTCTACGGCGAGACGCTCGTCGAGCCGCTCGACGAGTGGCTCGGCGCCTGGACCGACGCGGTCGGATACCACCACGAGAACTGGGACGGCAAGGGCTACCCGCGGGGTATCGCCGGCGAGGAGATTCCGCTCGCCGGGCGGCATCGTGGCGATCGCCGACGTCTGATGACGTGATCACCTCGGCGCGGTCGTACAAGGAGCCTGCCAGGCCCAACCGAAGCCCGCGCCGAGCTCGCACGCTGCGCCGGCACACAGCCCGACCCCCGGCTCGTGCGAGCCTTTCGTGAACATCTCACTCGGGAAGATGCGGCTCAGTGATGGGCCCGCTCTCGTGGCTCTCACACGCACCGCTTCTCGCCCGCCTGCCGCTGACGCCGTTCATCGGCGCGCGTCGCTCGGCGGAGTCGCGGTCATCGCGACCACGGCCGCGGCAGGTATCGCGGGACCGCCGGAGAGAGCGCAGGCCGCGTCCCTCAGCGCCGCTCCTCGCACAGCTCCGATCGTTGCGACGACGCCACGTCCGGCGCAAGTCGGCACCACCCCGGCCGGCGACGAAGAGACGCCGAGCTGCGACAAGCGTCGCGTAGCACCGCCCGACTCCGTCGCGCCTGAGGCGACGCAGCTGGAAGAGGCGCCCAACACGACGCCGGAGCCGGAGCCGGGCCTGGGCCTTCGCCCGCCCCCTCCGTCAGAAGCTGAGACGACCACCGCGCCACCCTCCTGCCCGCCGAGCCTCAAGACCCGCCCGCCCCGGCACCGACACACCGACACCGCAGGCTCCGCCCCGTACGCCTCCCGCACCACTACCGCCGCCTGTCCTGCCTCCGCCCGCGGTCCCACCGGCTCCGGCTCCGCTCACCCCGAACGTGGCGCCCAGCTTCAGCGCGGGAGTGAACAAGACCGTGCTCGAAGACGCACGGCGCTCAGTCGATCGCCGGCTGGGCGACCGCCATCTCACCGGGACCCGCGAGCGAGTCGTCGCAAACCGTGAGCTTCAACGTCACGGCCGACACTCCTCGCTCTTCACCGACCAGCCGGCGGTCACTCCCAACGGAACGCTCACGTACAAGCCCGCCGCGAATGCCAACGGCGTCGCGACGATCACCGTCACCGCCGTCGACAACGGCGGCGGCGTGAACACCAGCGCCGCCCAGACACGCACCATCTCCATCAGCGGCTGTCAACGACGCGCCGAGCTTCACCGCCGGAGCGAACCAGAGCGTGCTCGAAGACACCGGCGCTCAGTCGATCGCAGCCTGGGTGACCGCGATCTCACCGGGACCCGCGGGCGAATCGACACAAACCGTCAGCTTCAACGCCAGCGCCGATCTCCCAGCACTCTTCGCGGTCCAATCCGGCCATCGCTCCGGACGGGACGCTCACCTACACACCCGCCGCGACACGCCAACGGCGTCGCGACTATCACCGTCACCGCCGTCGACAACGGCGGCACCGCCTAACGGCGGCACGAACACAGCCGCTGCCCAGACACGCACCATCACGCATCACCGCCGTCAACGACGCCCCGGGCTTCACCGCTGGAGCGAACCAGACGGACCGCGAAGACGACGGCGCCCGATCAGCAACAGGAGCGACCGCGATCACGACCGGACCCGCGAACGAGTCCTCGCAGACCGTCAGCTTCAACGTCACCAGCGACAACGCAGCCCTCTTTCAGCATCCAACCCGCCATCGCCGCCAGCGGGACACTCACGTACACGCCCGCCCCGAACGCCAGACAGAGTCGCCACGCTCACCATCACCGCCATCGACAACGGCGGCTGCCAACGGCGGCACGAACACCAGCGTCGCCCGGACCCTCACCGTCACCGTCGACCCCGTCAACGACGCCCCCACCTTCAGCGCGGGATCAGATCAGTCGGTTGTCTCTCTCCTCGGCGCGCAGACCATCCCAGGCTGGGCGACGGGCATCACGGCAGGGCCGGCGGACGAGTCCTCCCAGAACGTCACCTTCACCGTCTCGAGCACCAACGGAGGGCTCTTCGCGGTCCAACCCGCAATAGCGCCCGACGGGACGCTCACGTTCACGCCGACCCTGCTCGCGCTCGGAAGCTCGACCGTCACCGGTGCGTGCAAGACGACGGCGGCAGCTCCGGCGGGGAAGCGACACGAGCGCCCCCAGACGTTCACGATCACGATTCTCTAGCGGTCCGGCTGCCCTCTCAGGCCACGAGCAGCGCTTCGAGCGCCAGCATCGAGGCCGTCGATGCACACAGCGCGAGCGCCACCGATCGTCTCGAGCTCGTCTCGAGGGCGTCAGGCAGCACTACCTGCGCGACGACCATCCAGAGCATCGCGCCGCCGGCGAAGCCGAGCCCGAGAGGAACCAGGCCGTCGAAGAAGGCGACGAACAGGAAGGCCGGGACGGCGACCAGCGGCTGGGGCAGGCTCGAGAAAACGCTCCACCCAGCGGCCCTCAGGACGCTTATCCCTTGAGGCACGAGCACGAGACTGATCGCGAGGCCCTCGGGAATGTTGTGGATCGCGATCGCGACGGCGGTGACGACGCCCACCGATTCACCGCCGCCGAATGCGACCCCACGCCGATGCCCTCGGCGAACGAATGCACGGTCATCACCCCGACCAGCAGGAGCGCCCGGCGGGCGTCCGCGGCCTGCGCGTGCCTCGAAGTGGACGTCCTTCCGTCCAGCAAGCCGGCGCGACGCCCACGCGACGAAGAGAACGCCCACCACGGCCCCGCCGGCCAGACGCAGGACGCTTTCTCGCGCTCCCTCGTAGAAGAGAAGCGCGCTGGCGGCAAGCATGAATCCCGCTGCAAGAGCACTCGGCGACTCCGATCCACGAGCGGGCGATCTCCCCGACAAAGAGAAATGGGGCGGCGCCGAGACCTGTGGCGAGCCGCAGTCGCAAGCGCCGCGACGAAGACCGCCAGCGCGCCAGGCTCGTCCATCTCTCCGCCTACTCTCCTTCACGCGAGGCCGAGGGCAGCGGCTGCCGACCTCGGTTGGGCACGAGTGTGGAGGTTAGGGCCGTGTGCGGCCGTCGTCATAGCGGTCAGGAACGACCTGAGGGCCCGCCGGAGCGGGCCCTCGAGCTCATCGGTCGAGCTCCGGACTAGCCGGCGTCCGGACGGTTCGCGTCGTTGATCCAGTCGAGAGGACTTCCTGCCGGTCGAGCCGGTAGGAGAAGTCGAGTCCCTGCACTGGGCGTTCATGCCGAACGAGTGACGGCTGCGATCGTGCGGGTGCCCGCGAAGAAGATCGGGCCGCCGGAGTCGCCGTTGCACGTGCCGCCGCTTCCCCTGCGAGGCGTTCGCGGTCGTCTTCAGGTTGTACGTCGTGACCGGAGCCTCCCAGTTCACGAGGTAGGCGGACGCGGTCAGCCGCTCCCGGAACGAGACCGGAACCGGGTCCTGATCCGAGAGCCCATAGCCGCTCGAGACGAACCGCGAGGTCTTTCTTGGACTTGGTCGCAGGCGATGTACCGCGTCGACAGCGCCGGCGGTCGGCAACTGGCCGTACGTGCCGGAGGGGCGTGGTGTAAGGCGCGTCCAGCACGACCACACCGGCGTCGAGATGGTTCGGGAACCCCGCGAAGTCGTGGAAGCCGTAGTTGTCGGCCACGCTGAACGTCCGCGAGAACGGCTGGTTCGCCGCGTTGCCACCGGTGTACGGATAGCCGGTCGTCTCGTCGCCACCGAGCCCGCCGGAACGCGGCCGGGCTGTAGTTCGGAGCTGCGGCCTGCTGGAAGTAAACGCGGCCCGAATCGACGCCCTCGGTGCAATGCCCGGCGGTCACCACGGTGACCCTGTCGGAGAGCAGGCTGCCCGAGCAGCGATGGCTGAAGATGTCACCGTTCGCGTCAGGCGCCGTGTAGAAGACGAGCAGGCCGACAGAAGTCGTTCGTGAAGTCCTTGCTGTAGTTCCTCGTGATCGCGCCGGCCGAGCCGGCGAAGGTCACGAGCACCGCAGCAAGTGCTGCGAGCAGCGCGAAGCGCTTCAGCATTCCTCTTCCCCTGAGTAGTTTGCAAAATGCGTTTGCAAGGTACTCGAAGGTTTCCCTGCTGTCTACGCCGCGGGAATCGTCGGGACGAGCGCCCCGTCCACCGCGACGGGCCCCGGCGGTAGCCGAAGCGGTAGCGCCCGAGCGTCTGGCGTCGACGCGCGAGGACGAGGTAGTGGACGGCGCCGAGCGGCGGCATGACCAGGATCTGGACGAGTGAGTAGAACGGGAAGACCAACATCCAGGGCGAGAGCACCTGGAGGTTCGAGATCGCGTGTGACGAGGACGTAGGCCAGGAGCACGAGCGGCAACAGTGGAGACCAGGCTGTGCAGGTCGATCAGCGTCCACCACTTGAAGTAGAGCGAGACCCAGATCACGGCGAGGTAGTAGCTGGTCAGGACAGGCAGGTGGAGGAGGTTGCGATCGATGTTGATCCACTGGTGGCGGAACGTCCCCGCCCACCACAGGCGGCGCTGCTTGATCAGTGCCCGCCACGTATCAGGTGCGTCGGTCTCGACGACGATGTCGAGGTGGTGGATCCGCATCCGGAGCGCGAGAGCGGTGCGGCCCGTTTCGATGTCCTCGCCCGGCGTCCAGAGCGAGTGGTGCGCCATGATCGTCCGCAGAGCGTCGGTGCGTGCGAGGAAGCAGGCCCCTGACGTGAGCCAGGGTCGGAAGTGCCGGCCGAGCATCGCCATCTGGTATTCGAGCGCCTGAACCTTCGTCACGACGTTGGTGCGGTTCGCGACGGCGCACTGATCGAGCAGATCTCCGCTCCCGCAGCGTGCACGGCCGCGACGGCGCGGGCAATGTCCCCGCTCACCGACGTGTCGGCGTCGAGTCGCAGAGCGTAGGTCGTCGTCACTTCCGGCAGCGACGCCTTCAGGAGCTTGGCCGGGTTCGGCTCCTCGACGTGGAGGCGGATGACGCGCCAGCCTTCGCGCTCCAGCTCGTCGGCGAAGGCGACCATGACCGGCACGCTCACCTCCAACGCGACCAGCACATTCGCCTGGTAGCGGAGCAGTTGAGCGCGCCGGTCGAAGTAGCGTGGGTGCCCGAAGAGCGGAACGATGATCGTGAAATCGTTCGACTCCCGGGCACCCGGCTTGATCGTGCGGCCTCCCACCACGACAGGAGGTTCTGGAAGTCGAAGAGGAACAGGCAGACCGCCAGGATCAAGCTGATGTGCGCCACGCCTACGGCCTCGGCAAGGATGATCTTCTTGACGATGTGCTTCCGGGCCGGACAGCGGTCGCCGGGGTCGCACTTAACGATCGTCGTCTCGACCTTGGTCCCGGTCAGGACGTTCACCCAATGGTGTCCGTGCTTGAGCATGGGAGTGAAAATCGGAGTCAACACCGTGACAACGGTGACGCTCCGGTGATGGGCGCTGTGCAAAACATCCCTTTCTGATTGGCGGCGGCGTCGCGTCCGAGGAAGAGCTTGCGGCGATCCTCGGCAACGACTTGCCAGGAGGCATCGGAGGGACCAGCTCGAGCCTAATCCCCGGAAAGACTTGATCCCCCCGAAACGAGCGCCTGCCCTCACCGATGCGGCGCGAGCAACCTCAGCCCGAGAGCTGGAACTCCGCCGGAAGCTGATCGGGCTCCTCGGCCGGCTCGAGCTCGACTCGCGCGCGGGCGTCGAAGTAGACGTACGCAGTTGTCAGAGCGACGAACGGCATCGTCACCGGCGATTGACCACGCCCGCGACGAGGTTGAGCGTGGAGAGCGGGCGTTCGTCAGGAGGATCAACAGAGCACCGACGAGCGGGCCGAGGACGAGTGCGAGCGCCGCTCCGAACACCGTGAGCGATGGCGACTTTCAGCCAGTGCCCGCGGACGAGACGACGGCTCCGCCGCAGCGCCTCCACGCGCGGAGCAACCCTCGAACTCGGCAGCGAAGATGGCAAGCGACCAGCGAACGGCCAGCCAGATGCCGACCGGGACGAGCAGCACGGAGCTCACGAGGAGCGAAACCGCTGCCACCGTGATCAAGACGGCGCCGAAGAGCGGCCGCGCGCGGCTCGAACGCCAGCCGGTAGGCGCCGAACGGACCGATCCGCCTGCCGCGATCGATCTCCGCCATCGCCCGCGCGCTCGCGGCGATGACCACGCTCAGGCCGAGCAGGGTCAAGGCGGTTCCGATCACGAAGACGAGGAACACGAACACTCCGCCACCCTCGCCGTCGGTCGAGATCCCCGCGATGCTCGACGCGTGGATGACGATCGCCTGCAGGAGCGTCACGAGCAACAGAGATCGGCAAGAGCACGAGGCCGATGCCGAGGAACAGCGTCAGGTGTCCGGCGTACATCCGCGCCGCCGCGGTGAGGACTTGGCCCCACGAGCGGCGGCGTGCCAGACGGAGCGGTGCGGTCGGCCGCCACGTCGCGCGGGAGAGCCCGACCAGAATGAGCGCGAGGAGCGCCCCGAGGGCCAGCAGAACGGGAAGCGGGTCGTCGACCGCCCGCCGCAGCGCGGTCGAGCCCGTGCCGATCGCGGTGCAGAAGAAATCAGTCGTCGTCGTCCCGAGGGCGCCGCCTGCTGGAACCGCGTAGCTTCGATCCCGCCAGTTCTCCGACACGCTGATCGGCTGCGTCCACGACGTCTTGAGATTCGGGCCCGTCGGACCGTTGAAGAACGCCCGCTGAAACTCACCCCAGCGTCCCTCGAACCCGATCCACGGAAACAGCGCGCGCGCTTCGCCGGATCGCTGGGAATCGTCCGCACGACCGGGCTGGATGTCGAAGCTCGGGCCAGTCGTGTCGTCGCAGCCGACGCCCTGTTCGGCCGAGCTGCCGAGGAAGAGCGCGCGATTCGTAGAAGTTCGCGTGCGACCCGGCCGCCGGGTACACGACCGGATGCGTCCCGTCGACGAGCTCGAGCTTGTCGTCGCCCCACGTCGCCCTCTCCGAGCCCTCGTGCTGGCTGTAACCGACGGACACCGGCTCGCTGCGAGCGCCTGCGCGCGCGTCGGCGGCGTCGAAGATGAGCTGGATGTTCTCCCAGTCGCCTTCGTGCGGTGTTGTTCCAGTCGTTGAAGACGTAGTAGAACCAGTACTGGAGCGCGAGCTTGCCCGGATGGTCCGCGTCGGTGGCGACGTGCGCGTAGACGGCCGGCGCCTTGCCCTCGGTGATGCGGTCCGCCCACCGCTCGTAGTCGCAGCCCGGATCGAGGGCGCTCCCGGGGAAGTCGAGGTGGTACTCGTAGAGGTTGCTGGACAGATCCTTCGCCGAGGGGCCGACCTTGATCAGGTCTCCCGGCCCCCACGGGCCGCGGAGAGCAACGGTCTGCTCGTCGAAGAGAACGTCGACGTTGATCGGCTCGTACGACTCGCCGTACCCGCAGTCCTGGGCCTGCGCGACCAGCCGCACGACCGGGGCGTAGCGCTCGGCGAGCGCCGTCTCGTCCGCGAGGTCGGCTGCCGCGCACGGCACCGCGACGAGCGCGAGCGCGGCAACGAGGACGTAGAGCAGGCGGCGCGAGCGTGCGGGCACGCCCGCGATTGTTCCACGGCCGTCGCCGTGACGGGCTACGGCTCGGGCTCGGGACGCGAACAGATCCAACCCCAACCGCCGCGACAGGAACCTGGCCGCGAGCTGCCCCTTGATGCTGTTGCCCGCGTCGTCGAGCGGCGGGGCGAATGTCCCGAGCCCGCCCTTGCCGGGCGAGACTGTGATGACCCCGCCGCTGATCCCGCTCTTGCCGGGCAGCCCGACGTCGTAGAGCCAGTCGCCAGACGTCTCGTACAGCCCAGCGGTCGTCATCACGGCCAGCGCGTACCGGCACGTCTCGGGATCGACCACTGCGCTCGCCGCGTGACGGGATTGACGCCGCCGTCGGCGAGCGTTGCGCCCATCACCGCCAGGTCTCGCGCGCTCACGTTCAGGCAGCACTGCCTCGTGTAGAGATCGGTGGCGCTCGGCCGGATCGCAGGCGATCCGGCCGTAGCTCTGGAGCAAGCGCGCGATGTCCTGGTTTCGCTGGTTGGTCGCCGAAGCCGGACGGCGTACACCTCGGCGTCGAGCGACAGAGGTCGGCCGGCGAAGCGAGGACAGCCCGTCGCGGATGAGCCGCCACTTGGCATCGGCAGATCTCGCCCGGCACCAGGCTCGCTGTGGCGATCGCGCCCGGGTTGACCATCGGGTTCGTGCGGCCGTCGGGGCTCCGTCTCGATCGCAGTCAGCGAGATTGAACGGTAGCCGGTTGCGTTCACGCCCCAGTGTGTCCCGTGCCCGCTCGGGGCCGAGGGCCTCGCAGACGAGAGCGAAGACGAACGGCTTGGAGACGCTCATCAGCGTGAACTCGACGTCGGCGTCGCCGACTGTGTAGACGCTGCCGCTCGTCCCGGCCACACAGATGCCGAACAGCTCGCTCGGGACGCCCGCCAGGGCGGGGTACACTTCGAGTTCGCTCCTTCGGTGTTCGTGCCGTAGAGCTCGTGCGCCAGCGAGAGGAGTGCGGGTACCAGCTCGCGAGCAGGCAGGCGCCCGGTCGAGACGAAACGGGGACTCAGCTCGCTCGTCGATGTCGCGGCGGCTGCGCATGATCCCGTGTTCTAGCGGCTTCCGTCTCGGCCTGAAGGCTTGACGGGCGCGCCACGCGAACGGCAGACTCAGCGGATGCCCGTATCGGCCTTGAATTCCATGGGCAGCGACGTTTCGGAGGCGCTCGAGCACATCAACATCCCGAGCTACGTCATCGACGAGACCGGCGTCATCCGCTGGCTGAACACGGCAGCCCGCCGGATGGTTGGCGACGTCAGCGGCCGCCAGTTCACATCTGTCGTTGCCCCGGAGGAAACGCGCCGGGCGCGGGAGGTCTTTGCGCGCAACCTGCTTGGGACCGCGCCGGTCACGGACTCGGCAGTGGTGCTCGTCGACAGCGCAGGCGCTCGCGTCGGGGTCGAGATCAGCTCCGTCCCACTCAAGCGTGGCGGCCGCGTGGTCGGCGTCTTCGGTCAGGTCTCCGACGTGCTGGAAGAACCGCAGGGGCACCCAGAGCTGTCCCTCACTCCCCGTCAGGCAGAGGTTCTGCAGCTGCTCGAGCGCGGCCGCTCGACCGATCAGATCGCGGAAGAGCTGCACCTGAGCCGCGAGACCGTGCGCAATCACATTCGCCACCTCCTCCACGCCGTCGGCGCGAGATCACGGCTCGAAGCGGTGGCGGTCGCTCGCGGCGAGCGGCTCGCCACGAGCTGATCGGCGCCACAGTCGGGATTGACACAGCTGCGTCAGCCGAGTCGAGGTTCCTTTGCGGGCACCCTGTCGCTGTGGAACCCGTGACGGCCGAATCGAGCGAGATGATCTTCTTCAGAGATCCCGGCGTACGCCGATGTCGAGCAGTTCTGCGCGCGCATCCGGCCCCGCTGGCCCGGGTGGAAGATGCTCGATGTCGACGTGTGGCTCGTCGGGGCCACGGTCAAAGTCGACGATTCCGATCTCGCTGTACTGCTGCGCGCGGTGGGTGACGCCATCGCCGACCTGGATCTGCTGGCGATCCGCTACTGCGTCGACGGTCGCTTCTACGTCATGGGTGGACCGCGTGTCGAAGCCCCCGGAAGCCGCAGCCCCGGTTTCAGATCAGCAGGCCGTGTAACCGGTTCAGAACGACCAGATCACCGGGACGAGCAGCACGGCGACCGACCGCGAACAGGATCAGCAACGGGCAGCCCGAGCTTCCAGTAGTCCCCGAACCGGTAGCCGCCGGGCCCCATGACCATCAGATTCGCGGGCGTCGCGACCGGTGTCAGGAACGCGGCGGACGACGCGACACACACCGCCATCAGAACCGGCTTGGCAGAGACGTCCAGCTCGGACGCGGCCGACACGGCGATCGGGATCACGATCAGCGCCGTCGCCATGTTGCTGATCAGCTGGCCGAGCGGCGACGTGTGAGCAGGACGAGCCGAGGAGGAGCGCATGCGGACCCGGCGTCGCCGACCGACGTCCACGCAGTCCTGTCCGCGAGCTGTTCGGCGGCGCCCGTCTCGAACCATCGCCGTCGAGAGCGGGATCATCCCGCCGACGAGGATGACGGTCGTCCACGCGATCCCGCGATACGCCTCGTCGACGGTGAGCACCCCTGTGAGCACGATCGCGCCCGCGGCGAGCAGGCCGGCCACCGCCGGCGGCACGCGCGCCCGTGGCGAGCAGGATCACCATGCCGGCGAGGATGACGAGCGTCTGCTTCGCGCCCGGCCCGAGCGGGACCGCCTGCCGTCGCACGAGCGCGGGGTCGTCGACGACGAGCACGTCGGGGTCGTCGAGGTGGTGCTCGAGCGCTCCCACGATCCCTGCAGGAGCAGCGTGTCGCCGACGGCGAGCTCCGTCTCGCCGGAGCGCTCTTCGCCCTTGCGCTGCACGGCGAGCGACGACGAGGTCGCCGCTCTCCGTCACCATGCCGGGGAACACGGTTTCGCCGATCAGCCCGGACCGCGGCGGGACGACCACCTCCGCCACGCCCGACTGCGCGGCTGACGAGCGTCGTCCGGGATCGTCGTCGAAGCGCGTACTGCTCGACGAGCGTCGGGCGAAGTCGCTGAAGTCCCGCTTCATGGCGCGTGGCTTCCGGGTCGGCGGCAGCCGCTCGCCGAAGAGGACGACGATCGCAATCGTCCCGGCGAGCAGCGGAATGCCCGACGAGCGCGAACTCGAAGAACCCGAACCGCCCCACCCGCGCGTCAGCCGCGTACCCGGAGACGATGACGTTGACCGGCGACCCGGTGAGGGCGAGCAGCGACCCGGCATGAGCTCCGAACGCGAGCGGCATGAGGATCTGGGACGGCGACATGTGGAGGCGGACGGCCATCACGGCGACGACGGGCAGAAGCGCGGCGACGGCGCCGTTCACGCTGATCAGCGCTGTGAGCACGGCCACGAGCAGCATCATCAGGACGATCAGTCGCGTGCGGCTGTCTCCCGCGCGGGCAATCAGCTCCTGCCCGGCCCAGGCGGTGACGCCCGTCGCGTCGAGCCCTTCGCTGACGACGAACAGCGACGCGATGAAGATCACCGTCGGGTCGCCGAAGCCGGCGAGCGCCTGCTCGAGGTCGAGGACGCCCGGTCGCCCAGAGCGAGAGAGCGACCCCGAACGGCCACGACCCCGACCGGAAGCTGGTCCCACACGAACGACGACCACCACGGCCGCGAGGATCGAGGAAGGTGATCGTCGAGTCGCTCACGGAACGGAATCAGCCCCGGATCGTTGGCGTGGGGGCGGCCTGACTAGTCGAGATGGACAGGCGAGCCCGGTCCGAGTGGGATCCCGATGAGGTACCAGGCGACGAAGAACAGCGTCCACGACGATCGACAGCACGAGGACGTACGGCAGCATCATCGCGACGACGGTGCCGATGCCCGGCGTCCTGCCGGTAGCGCTGCGCGAAGATGACGATCAGCGGGAAGTAGGCCATCAGCGGCGTCACCACGTTCGAACGGCGAATCGCCGACGCGGTAGGCGGCGAGCACCGTCTGCGGTGCGCACGTCGAGCCGCAGGAAGAGCGGGATGAAGATCGGAGCGAGGATCGCCCACTTGGCGATCGCCGCCGGCATGATCAGGTCGACGAGCATCGTCACGAGCACGAAGCCGATCAGCAGCCAGACCACGCCCGATGTTGGCCTCCTCGAGCCAGTCACCGAGCTTGACGGCCGCGACCTGCGCCATGTTCGAGAAGTTGAAGTACGCGATGAACTGCGCGATCAGCAGGAACAGAAACAGCAGGCTCGCCAGGCCCGCCCACGACTTCGTGATCGACGCGAGCACCTCGTCGCTCGTCCGGATCGTCCCGCGCCCGCGCCCGTAGGCCAGCCCGGCGGCGAAGAAGATGATCGTGATGATCAGGATCAGGCTGTCCATGAACGGCGAGTCGCCGATGATGTCGCCGGTGATCGGGTCGCGCAGCGGCGCGTCGGGGAACACGGTGAGCAGGCCGATCGCGACGACCACGGCGGCGGTCGCGATCAGCGCGTAACGGAGACCCTTCGCCTCCGCCTCGGGCGACACCTCGGGGCCCTTGTCGGCGTCGAGCGACTCGTCGTCGCTCTCGAGCGCGGGGTCATGCGTGCCGAGGCTTCGCTCGACGATGCGCACGGAGACGAGCGTCAGGACGATCGTGACCAGGATCGTCGAGGCGATCCCGAAGTAGAGGTTCGCCGCGAGGTCGATCGACTGCTCCGGGTCGACGAGCGCACTCGCGTCGTTCGTGATCTCGGTCAGGACGCCGTCGAGCGGCGTGATCAGGAAGTTGACACCGAAGCCGGCCGCGACACCGGCGAACGCAGCCGCCATCCCGGCTAACGGGTTCCGTCCGACGCTCTTGAACGCAGCCGCACCCAGGGGTATCAGCACGAGGTACCCCGCATCGGAGGCAATGCTCGAGAGGACGCCGATGAAGACGAGGATCGGCGTCAGCATCGCTTCCGACGAGACGCTTGACGAGCTTCCGGATCAGCGCCCCGATCAGGCCCGGCTGCCTCGGCGAGGCCGACGCCGATCATCACCGACGAGGATGATCGCGACCGCCGCGAAGTTGCGGAAGTTGGCGACGAACGAGGTGAAGAGGAAGCGGATTCCGTCCGCGGACAGCAGGCTCTGGATTGCCGCCGTCTCCTCCTTGACCGTGTACTCGCCTTCCTGGACGGACGCGTCCGGCAGGCCGCCGGAAGGCTGCGTGGAGCCGCCCTGAACGATCTCCTCGACGGTGATCGGCGGCGGCTCGACGACCTGGTAGGTGACCTTGATGTCCGCCCAGGCGAGCAGGGCGGAGAGGACGATCACGATCACGCACAGCCAGACGAACAGGATCGCCGGGTTCGGCATCTTGTTGCCGCCGCGCTCGATCGCGCCCAGGATGCGCTGCATCATCCCGTGCGGGTCTCGGCCGGGCGGCCGCGTCCGAGTGCGCTCGTCATCGATGCTCACCTGCCTCGCGACGGTCTCTGCGAAGCCGGCCGAAGAACTCGGCCTCGACGAGCGACCGCCTTCTCGAACTCGTCCAGCAGCACGCGCTCGTTCGGCGCGTGGATGTTCGCGAAGCCGTCGGTCGTGCCCGAGCAGCAGGATCTCCGCATCGGGCGCCGCCTCCTGGAGCGCGCTGACGAGCGGGATCGAGCCACCGGTCGCGACGAACGACGGCTCGCTGCCCCAGACGGTCTCGAAGGCGGCGCGCGCGGCCTCGTACGCCGGGCCGGTCGTACTCGCCGCGAAGCCCTTGCCGGTCTCGGCGGCCTCGACCTCGAGCGCGATCCCGAACGGCCGCAGCGCCTCGAGGTGCCGGACCAGCGCCGCCTGCGCCTCGTGCGGGTCCTCGCTCCGGATGGACGCGCAGGCTGAGCTTGGCGCGCGCGTGCGGCACGACAGCGTTGAGCGCGCTTGTCGACGGGCTGCGCGTCGATGCCGGTGACGGTGATCGCCGGCCCGGACCAGATCCGCTCGCCGAGGCCGCCGGTCCCGAAGAAGCGGCATCCCGGGCACGATCTCGGCCAGCTCGCGGAACTCGTCGTCGCTGTACGAGGCGCCGGTCCACTCCTCGCGGCGCAGGCCGGGCACGGCGACGTCGCCGTTCTCGTCGTGCAGCGTGGCGAGCGCGTGCAGCAGCGCGAGCAGCGCGTCGGGAGCGGCGCCGCCGAACTGACCGCTGTGCTTCGGGCCGGCGAGCGTCCTGACCTGCACGATCACGCCGCCATGCCGCGGAGCCCGACCGTCAGGGTCGGCACGCCGGGTCGGACGCTGCCCATGTCCGCGATCACCATCGCGTCGGCGGCGAACAGCTCCGGGCTGCGACGGCGGGATAGGTCGTGAGCGCGCTGCCGACCTCCTCCCTGGCCCTCGATCACGATCTTGATCCCGACCGGGGGCCTTCCACCCCAGGCGCGCAGGGCGCCGACGTGCACGAGGATGTTCGACTTCGAGTCGGCCGCTGCCGCGGCCGTAGATCGCGCCGTCGCGCTCGGTCGCCTCGAACGGCGGCGACTCCACTTCGTCTCGTCGCCGGCCGGCACCACGTCGTAGTGCCCGTACAGCAGCACGGTCGGGGCACCGTCCGGTGCCGGGATCTCGCCGATGATGACCGGCGCAGTCTCCGGCAGGTCGAGCGAGTCGAGCTTCTCGACCCCTGCTTCGCGCAGCGAGCCCGACGATCAGCTCGTACGTGTCGAGCAGCGGTTGGCGCGGCTCGGGAAAGCCTGCGGCGGAGACCGATGGAATCGCCACGAGGCGCGCGAGCTCCTCCTCCAGCTGCGGCATCAGCTGATGCCACGCGGTCCGCCGTCGATGAGTCCTTCGCGGTCACGCCGCCGTCTGGATTGGCGCCCATGAGCGGCGCGATCTTCGGCCCGGACTGGGTGGCGCAGCATCACCCCAGGGGGTGAGCGGCCGCCGAACTACCTGTGTCGCCGTTGGGGCTGCTGGTCGGACCGGACGAAGCATCTCGTAGACGAGCAGCCCGATGAACGGGAAGATGAGCATCCCGATCATCCACGCTGCCTGGGCTGACCTGGTCGAGATCGGGCCGCCGCCGGAAGACGTCGATCACGGCGCGGACCCAGAAGACGAGGAACAGGACGACGGTCGCAATGATGAGCAGCCGGACGATCAATTGAGCGGCTGCTCCGCGGAGTTGGTCGAACCGGCCCGAACTCCTGCTCCAGCGCCAGCAGCGCGGCTGGGCCGACGAGGCCGTCCGCGGCCACGAAGCCGCCGGCATCGACGATTGCCTCCTTGAGCTGCAGAGCCCACGAGTGCTCGAACAACGCGAGCGCAACGGGCCGTGTCCGTCGGGATCTCGGCAGCGATCCGGTGGATGTCGGCGTCCGTGTAGCCGAAGAGACTCGCCTCCTCCGCGCCGCCCTGGACGGCAGCGAACCGGCGTGCTCCGATCAGATCACGCATCGCGCTGCCGATCAGGAGCGCCGCCGGCGGCTCGAAATCGCTTTCCTGCAGCGACGTGATCGATCCGTCGGCGTCCTTGCGGACGAAGAGAAGTCCCACGAGCCGGACGATGCCCTCCTCGCGGAGCCGCTTGAGCTCCGCCAGGATCCGGCCCTCGAACCGATTTCCGTCGAAAGCGAGCATCACCATCTGTAGCGGAGCGGACATGCTCGGCGAGCCTACCTCTCCGGGAACAACCTGTCCTCACCCGATTCGGGTGGAGTGGCCGCGTTCTTCCGTCACAGCAGCGGAGCTGGCGGGGCTCTCTCGACCGCGTCTCGCCGCCGGCTGACGCGCGAGCTTGCGATACGTGTCTGAGGTGGGTCTTGACGGTGTTGATCGAGAGGTAGAGCTCGGCCGCGATCTCGACGTTCGACATCATCGTCGGCAGGTAGCGCAGGATCGCCTTCTCGCGGTCGCTCAGCGGCTCCAGGAGCTGCGGTTGCGTGAGCGAGACCTGCGGGGCGCGCTGGTCGAACGCAGCGATCAGCTCGCCGACGAACGAGCGGTACGCGGTGCCCTCGCGGACGAGCTCTGACGAGTGCGATACGTGCGGCTGGGCCCACGCCGAGGAACACCCGTCGATAGTGGTCGGGGGCGGCAAGCGCCAGCGCACGCTCGAGCGAGGCGCGGGCCTCGGCTCGCTGGCGGAGCTCTCTCCTCGCCAGACCGTCGAGGAGCCAGAGCTCGATCCCCGCGGAGTAGCACGATTTCGGCCCCACGAGCTCGAGCCCGGCCTCGGTGCGCAGCGCGAGCCGCCTCGACGTTCCCGTCGGCCAGCGCGAGCTTGGCACGCAGGCAATCGAGCTCCACGAACGAGCCGGTTTCCTGCTCGAGCAGCGCTGCGGCCTCGACGACATCGCCCCGCTCGGCGAGCAGATTCGGCACAGCCGCCCGGAACTTTCCTCCAGATAGGCGGGAACCGGCGTCCCGTTCAGCTCGCCGAGTGCCGCACGGAGGACCCGCAGCCCCTTCGACGCCCCGCGGGGTCCGTCGACCGCAAGGCGGTTTGCGAGCAGAAGCGCCGAGACGGTCGCGCGACGAGCGGTCGCCTGCGGCCCGGGCGGCCAGGCCGGCGTGCTCGAAAGACGCCTCGGCCGGCTACGAGATCGTCCCAGTGGAAGTGGGCCCACCCGAGTGCGAGGTTGCCCCCGATCGTCTGGAGCAAGGTCGCCCCAGCCGTGTCGCGACGCGAACTCGACTGCCTCGGTTCCGAGCTCCGCCGATTGCGCGCAGCCGGCCGCGGACGGCTTGAGGAGCGCCAGCTGGCTGACGCTGTTCAGATACGCGAAGTGAGCGTCCTCGGCCACTGCGAGCTCGAGCGCTTCTTCGAGGTGGGCCTCGGCGAGCGTCCACCTCTCCCCGCGTGAGCAGAGAAGTACCCAGGTGCGACAACGCTGTCGTCCTCAGCGCCCGATCGTGCGGGCTGGGCCGAGGCCGCCGAGGTCGTGCCCTGCTCCAACAGCTCGCGCGAACGGCGCTCGAGCGCCTCCATGTCGCCGTCGATCCGTGCCAACGCCATCCGGCCGACTGTGAGCAGCGACTCCGACGACGGATCCCGATGCTGTCGCCGCGTCGGAGAGACGAGCACTACCTTCCTCTCGCTCCCCGCGTTGCACGTGATCGATCGCCTCGAGCACGGCCAGCGTCTGGTAGCTGTGACGCACGTGCGGCGGGATCGTGTCCACCAGCTTTCGGATCGTTCCGGGCGGCCTCGAGAAAGGCGAGTTGCGGCCAGGCGTCCGTCGCGACTTCGGCCGCCAGCGGCCAGTCCTCGGCTCCGATGGCGTGCCGGATCCGCTGCGTGACCGTCCCCCGATCGACACACCACGAGGCCACGATGCCGTGCAGTTCCCTGGCCTCGTCATGGGCCGTTCGCGCATCAGCTCGGCCTGCAGGAACGGACCTGAAGAGGGAGTGATACCGGTACGTGCCGGCCCGTCGTCCGTGCCGGTGGAGGGAAGAGGTTCCGCCGGGCAAGGTCGGCCAGGACGGCTCCCGCATCGGCTCTCCCAGTGAGGTCGGCGGCGAGGTCTGCCGTGAGCCTGTCCGGAAGCGATGTCCGCAGTAGGAACGTCCGCAGATCCTCGGGCTGCTGGTCGAGGACCTCGTTCAGGAGGTAGTCGGAGATAGCACGATCGTCCGCGGCGAAGTCCGCCACGAACCGGTGAGGATCGTCCGTCGACTCGAGGGAGATCGCGGCGAGCCGGATCGCGGCGGCCCATCCCTCCGTCCGCTCGCAGAGCGCTTCGATCTCGGCGTCGGTCAGTTCGTCGGCGACACCACCGAGCATGTCCTGCGTCTCGTCGACCGTCATCGCGAGCTCGGCCGCCCTGATCTCGACGAGGCTGTCCGAGAGGCGGTACCGGTCGAGCGGGATCGGTGGGTCGGATCTCGTCGAGAGGACGATCCGCAGCTGAGGCGGAGCGTGCTTGACCAGATGAGCGATGTCGCCGAGCGTCGACCGCTCGTCCAGGCTGTGGACGTCGTCCAGGATCAGCACCACCGGCTTGTCGTGCTCCGCAACGCGGTTGATGAGCAGCGTGGCAGTGTCGAGTGGCGTTCGAGCGCCGGTCTCGCCGCTGAGCTCGCCCAGCTCGGGCACGCCCTCCGCGACGGCGGAGGCGATCGCCTGCCACATCCGCGCACGCGCATTGTCGTCCTCGTCCAGGCCAACCCAGCAGACAGGCCCCAGACGCTGCCCCCGTGCCGTCCACTCCGCAAGCAACGTCGTCTTCCCGAACCCCGGCGGCGCAGACACGAGCGTCAGCGTTGACGAGGTTCCGTGGGAGAGGAGCTCGTGCAGGCGCGGACGCGCGATGGCCCGCACCGGGCACGCGCGGAGGAAGCAGCTTCGTTGTCGGGAGTGGCGAGACGACGGCCGAGTGCCGGCTCCCTTCTGAGCATCGTTCGTGTGGTTCGCCTTTACCCTGTGTGATAGCCCAGCGCCGACACAAGTGTCGAGCGTGTCTGTGCCCGCAACATCACCCGACCAGGGTGAAGTTTCGTCACCTGGTCTCGCGCGATGGTGATGGTGCGAGGAGACGAAAATGGCGCCGACAGCGCGATACGAGATTCGGGTCAGCGGACACGTGGACGAGAGGCTCGCCACGAGCTTGCGCGCCGCACTTCAGCACGGAGGTTTTCGCCTGCGGAGACGGTGCTCCACGGCGAAGGCGTCGATCAGTCGGCCTTGCACGGAGTGCTCGACCGTCTCGAGCAGCTGGGCATCGAGCTACTCGAGGTCAGGCGCCTTGCCGGACGAGGACCCGCCGGCGTAGGGAAGCCGGTGCACCTCGACGATCTCGAGGCCCAGCTCCTGGCAGCGCCGAAGGATCTCGTGCAGGTCGGCGGAGGACTCGACGTTGCGCCGTAGGATCGTCTGGGCTGGAGCTGCTTTCGCGCCGGGGTCGCCGAGGGCCGCTGCAAAGGCGGGGCTGAGATGCCCGCGCACGCGAATCTCGTAGCTCAGGCGCAGACTCGGGAGCGCTGCGATTCGTCTGGGTCTCGGCCACGCCGCGACGGTACGTCGTCGCAAGGTGATCGGTGTTCACCCCGTCTGGGTGAATCGCACTGACCTCCTACGCGTCCAGGCGCCTGGATGGCGTCAACCGCGTCCTCGACGGTCGGATACGTCCTTATCGGAGAGTCCGTCCCCGACGCCGCGCAGAACGTCGCCCACCTGGCCGATATCGCGCGCGATCAGGAGTGCGACGCTCATCGCGCTCGACCTCGGCTGCGAGCTCCGCGAGCATCGTCGCCGCCGTGAAATCGATGAACGGCACGGTTTCCGCGTCGAGCACGACGGCCTTCGTGCCCGGCTGCGCCGCGCGTGTGCGAATCCGTGCTCGCACGGCATCCGCATTCGCGAAGAAGAGCCCACCTTCGACACGCAGGACGACAACACCCGCGATCGGCTCGTACTCCGGGTGACGCTCGATGATCCCCGAACTCGCCCATCCTGCCGGGAATCCGTCCGAGCATCGGCGACATGCGGACGCGACGCCCGGTAGAGGAGCAGCAGCGAGCGAGCAGGACGACCCCGATGAAAGAGCCCCGGGCAGCGTGTCGAAGACCAGCACCCCGGCGAGTGCCGCGACTGCCGCGATGAAGTCGGCGCGCGCGGCCACCCGTAGATCCGCTGGAGCCCGCTCGTGTGCAGCCGGTAGAGGCCGTATGAGCGCCCGGATGTCCACCAGCTCGATGAGCGCCGCGATCACCACTGCAGCGAGCGTGCGCCTCGGGAGTTGCTCGAACAGCCTCGGTGAAGAACAAGCAGCGTCAGCACGGTCGAGGGCTGCGACGACAAGGCCCGACAGCTGCGACTTCGCCCCCGAATCCGGCGTTGACCGCAGTCTTCGAGAGGCTCCCGTTGACGACCATGCCGCTGGAAAGCGCCGGACGCGATGTTCGCCGCCCGAGCCCGATCAGCTCGCGGCTCGCGATCGATCTCGTAGCGGAACCTGGTCGCGTACGTCTTGGCCGCTCCGATGCCCTCGGCGAAGCCGACGAACATCACGCCGAACGCGACGGCGCCGAGGTCGAGGTAGTCGCCGAGCCCCGCGTCGGGCAGGCCGAGTGACGGAAGCCCGCCGTCGATGTTGCCGACGATTGCGACGCCGTGCTGATCGAGGTCGAAGACCGCGACTGCGGCGATGCCGAACAGAACGGCCGCGAGCGATCCTGGAATGGCCGGCGCCCGCTCCTTCAGGAACACGACGAGACCGAGCGAGAGGAGGCCGACGAGCAGCGTCAGGCCGCTCGTGTCGCCGAGCTCGCGCAGCAAGGTCCCAGAGCTGCTCGAAGAAGTCGCCGTCGCCCTTCTCGACGCCGAAGAGCTTCGGCAGCTGGCCGACGATGATCGTGAGCGCGAGGCCGATGATGAATCCCTTCAGGACGGGCTCCGAGATGAAGCTTGCGAGGAACCCGAGGCGCAGCAGGCCCGGCGACGCAGCGCGATCACGCCGACGACCAGGGCGAGTGCGATCGTGAGCGCGAGGAACTCGTCCGTGCCCGCAGCCGGCGTAGGGCGCCACCGCCGCCGCGGAGAGCGCTGCGGTTGCGGCCATCGGTCCGACCACCAGGTGCTTCGAGCTGCCGAAGACCGCGTAGAGGCACGAGCGCCCCGGCGCCGCGTAGAGGCCGACGACACGGGAGACACCGGCGATCGACGCGTAGGCCAGCGCCTCCGGCACGAGCACGGCCCAGACGGTCAGCCCGGCGATGGCGTCTCGACGGGCCCAGTCGGTCCGGTAGCCCTGCAGAGAGGTGAAAACTGGGAGGCTCCGGGCTTTCGACGATGCGGTAGTCGGGGAACGAAGGGCATCACCCCCGGACGGGTGAAGCACCTTCACCCGTCGGAGCGAGATCGTTCCACCACGCTGAGCGAGCACCTCGACCCGGCGCGGCGCGCACTGGCACGCGACTCAGCCTCCAATGATCGAGACGGTTCCGAACGAGTCGACGGATGTCCCCTGGCCCGGCGCCCGCCGACGGTATGCGCTGGATCCCGGACGCAACGTTCGCGATGGGGTCCGAGGACTTCTACCCCGAGGAGCGGCCGGTTCACCGCGTCGCGGTGGACGGGTTCTGGATGGACGAGCACCCGGTCACGGCGGCCGACTTCCGCCGCTTCGTGCGCGAGACCGGGTACGTCACGGTCGCCGAGCGGCCGCTCGACCCGGACGACTACCCGGACGCGGATCCCGAGCTGCTCGTCCCGGGCTCGCTCGTCTTCCGGAAGACCAGCGGGCCCGGTGAGCCTCGACGACTACCGCAACTGGTGGGAGTACGTGCCCGGGCGCGTACTGGAAGCGCCCGGGGGGCCGCGGCACGACGATCAACGGCCGCGACCGCCACCCGGTCGTCCAGGTCGCCTACGAGGACGCCGAGGCCTACGCGGCCTGGGCCGGCAGGGAGCTGCCGACCGAGGCCGAGTGGGAGTTCGCCGCGCGCGGCGGGCTCGAGGGCGCCGTCTTCGCCTGGGGCGACGAGCACTTCCCGGACGGCAAGCCGATGGCGAACACGTGGCAGGGCGAGTTCCCGTGGCAGAACCTGAAGCTCGACGGCTTCGAGGGCACCTCGCCGGTCGGCAGCTTCCCGCCGAACGGCTACGGCCTCTACGACATGACCGGGAACGTCTGGGAGTGGACGTCCGGACTGGTACACGACGCGTCACCCCGACGAGGTCTCGAGCCCCTGCTGCGTGCCGCGCAACCCGCGCGTCACGTCGCCCGACGCGCAGCCACCTGCTCGGTCAGCCGGAGAGCAGTTCCCGCGCCGGGTGATCAAGGGCGGGTCGCACCTCTGCGCGCCCGAACTACTGCCTGCGCTACCGGCCGCGCCGCGCGTCAGGCGCAGATGATCGACACCTCGATGGCGCATCTCGGCTTCCGCTGCGTCGTCCGTACGACTGCCCTCGCGAACGAAGGAGAGACGACTGATGCCGGACAAGCCGAACATCCTCGTGATCTGGGGCGACGACATCGGGATCACCAACCTGAGCTGCTACAGCGACGGGCTGATGGGCTACCGCACGCCGAACATCGACCGGATCGCCGACGAGGGGATGCGGTTCACCGACTCCTACGGCGAGCAGAGCTGCACGGCGGGGCGGGCGTCGTTCATCACCGGCCAGAGCGTCTACCGCACCGGCCTGAGCAAGGTCGGCATCCCCGGCGCCGACGTCGGCCTGCAGGCCGAGGACCCGACGATCGCCGAGCTGCTCAAGCCGCTCGGCTACGCGACCGGGCAGTTCGGCAAGAACCACCTCGGCGACATGAACGAAGTTCCTGCCGACGGCGCACGGCTTCGACGAGTTCTTCGGCAACCTCTACCACCTCAACGCCGAGGAGGAGCCGGAGCTGCCGAACTGGCCGTCGGCCGAGGACTTCCCGCGGTTCAACGAGCGGCTTCGGCCGCGCGGCGTCATCCGCTCCTGGGCGACCGACGAGGACGACGACACCGAGGACGGCCGCTTCGGCCGGCGTCGGCAAGCAGCGGATCGAGGACACCGGCCCGCTGACCAAGAAGCGGATGGAGACGATCGACGACGAGGTGCTCGACGCACGGCTCGGACTTCATCGAGCGCCAGGCGACGGCCGGGACGCCGTTCTTCGTCTGGATGAACACCACCCACATGCACCTGCGGACGCACCCGAAGCCGGAGAGCCTCGGCCAGGCCGGGCGCTGGCAGTCGCCCTACCACGACACGATGATCGACCACGACAAGCTACGTCGGCGCAGCTGCTCGACCAAGCTCGACGAGCTCGGGATCGCCGAGGACACGATCGTCATCTACTCGACCGACAACGGGCCGCACATGAACACCTGGCCGGACGGCGGCATGACCCCGTTCCGCAGCGAGAAGAACACCAACTGGGAAGGCGCCTTCCGGGTTCCCGGAGATGATCCGCTGGCCCGGGCAAGATCGCGGCAGGCGTCGGTCTCGAACGAGATCGTCCAGCACCACGACTGGCTGCCGACCTTCCTCGCCGCCGCCGGGCGAGCCGGACATCGTCGAGAAGCTGCAAGGCCGGCCACGACGATCGGCGACACGACCTTCAAGGTGCACATCGACGGCTACAACCTGCTGCCCTACCTGACCGGTGAGGCGGACAAGAGCCCGCGGCCAGGGGTTGGTCTACTTCTCCGACGACGGCGACGTGCTCGCGCTCCGGTTCGACAACTGGAAGGTCGTCTTCATGGAGCAGCGGATGCAGGGGACGCTGCAGATCTGGGCCGGAGCCGTTCGTTGCGCTGCGCGTCCCGAAGCTGTTCAACCTGCGCACCGATCCGTTCGAGCGCGCCGACGTGACGTCGAACACCTACTACGACTGGTTCATCGACAACGACTACATCGCGCTGGCCGCGACGGCGATCGTCGACCCAGTTCCTCGAGACGTTCAAGGAGTTCCCGCCGCGGCAGAAGGCGGCGAGCTTCACGATCGACCAGGTGGTCGAGAAGCTCGAGGCGGCGCTCGCCGTCGGGCCACTGAGGCACGATGGAACATCTCCCATCGTGGAACGACGGCGACGCGAAGAGCGCGATCGTCGAGTTCGTCGAGGCCGCGGCCACGACCGTGCCCGGCCGAGGAGCGCGTCGCGGTCTTCGACAACGACGGCACGCTCTGGTGCGAGAAGCCGATGCCGATCGAGCTCGACTTCATCCTGCGACGGCTGCTGCGAGATGGCGGAGGCCGGACGCGGCGCTCGCGCGACGCCAGCCGTGGAAGGCCGCCTACGAGCAGGACTACGCCTGGTTCGGCGACGTGATGGACGAGCACTACGCCGGCGACGACACGCAACGTGCGGTACTCGCTCGGGGGCATGCTCGCCGGCCTATCGCCGGCATCAGCGTCGACGACTTCGAGGCGGCAGGCGGACCGTTCCTCCACAGCGGCCGAGCACCCGACGCTCGGCCGCGGCTACCGAGATGCGCGTACGCGCCGATGGTCGAGCTGCTGCGCTACCTGGAGGCGAACGGCTTCGCAAGCTACATCGCCTCGGGCGGCGGCCGCGACTTCATGCGGCCGATCACGCAGGAGATGTACGGCATCCCGCGCGGAGCGGGTGATCGGCAGCTCGACCGCGCTCGCGCTACGACGAGCGACGAGCCGAGGCGGCACGATCACGCACAAGCCGAGGCCGACGTCCTCGACGACGGCCCGGAGAAGCCGGTGCGGATCTGGAGCCGCATCGGGCGCCGGCCGCTCCTCGCCGCCGGCAACTCGAACGGCGACATCCAGATGCTCGACTTCGCCGCCGCGCACGGACAAGCCGGCGCTCGCGCCTGCTCGTCCTCCACGACGACGCCGATCGCGGAGTTCGACTACACCTGCCGGCGCCGGAAGACTCGCTGGAGCGGGCGAAGGCGGACGGCTGGACGGTCGATCAGCATCAAGAACGACTGGGCGATGGTCTTCGCACCTGATCGGGTCAGGGGGCCGCCCGTAGTGCGTGGTCCCAGGGCGGCGTTGAGGAAGGCGGCTGCGACGACGAAGCCTGCGAGCAGGTAGAGCCAGAGCAGGATCACGGTCGCCGTGCCGAGCGCGCCGTAGAGCTCCGATGAGTGGCCGAGCTTCGGCACGAGGTAGAGCACGACCACGATGTGAATCACCTCCGTGCCGAACGCCACGAGCACCGCTCTGGGAAGCAGATCGCGCCACGAGGCGCTTCGGTGCGGGAGCTTGTCCATGATCCACAGCACAGCCACGAGATAGAAGACGAAGAGGGACACGGTCAGCCAGAGCCCCTGTGCCGCCGTACTGCTCACGCAGGTACTGGGTCGAGGCCGACACGACGATCAGCGTCGTGACGATCCCCGAGAACGCGAGACCTGCGATCAGGGGCGGGCGAAGCTTCCAGGGCGGAGGCTCCAGGCCACCGAGTGCGCAACGTTGAGCGCGCGGACGACGCCGATGCCGAAACCAGACGAGGAGGACGAGCCCGGCGAGCAGGAAGTACCAGCGAGCGTGGTGCTCCTCTGCGATCGCGCTCATGGCGGACTGGGTCGCGGCGGCGCTGATCCCGAAGTGGCGTGCCGCATCCTGAGCCGCGACGCGGTCCGCGTCGACCCAGAAGCTCAGCACGGACGCGAAGACCAGACCGAGCGGCACGAACCAGAAGAACAGCCTGTACGCGAGCCCTCCCGCGAGCAGCCCCGCTGCAGCCATTCGCTCACGCTCGAGCGCGGCAACGACGAGATCGGCGCCCGGTACCCGCTCGCCCGCCCAGTCGCGCCGACGCGGCGCGCCTGATCTCGCGCCCGCATCAGCGGCGACCCCGGCGGCGGCCCCTCGTCCGGGCCCGGCGCGCTCAAGGGGATGCCCGGGCGAGGCGCCGGCCGAGCCTCAGATCGCGAATCAGCCCATAGAGGTGCCCGCCCCGAGCCGTGGAGTCGGGCCGGACACCTCCAACTAGGCAAGCGGGGCGCGAAGGGGGCGGCCCTCCCTTCGATTCCCCGCGCGCCAGAGTGCCGCGCAATCCGCCCGGCGTTAATGACCCCAGATGGGTCAAATCGGGAGCTCAGGCGAGCCCGAGCTCGTGAGGCTCTGATAACCGCCTCGAGGCGGCTGTGGACACCCATGCGGGCGGTGATGCCACGCACGTGATTCCGCACGGTTTCGGTCGGAGATGCCCAGAGCCTCTGCAATGTCCCCGGTCGACTTCCCGCTGCCAGCTGACGAAGGACGGTCATCTGTCGGGGCGTGAGGTCGGCAGTTTCGCCCGCCGGCGGCGGTTCGTGCGTTGGGTCGGCGAGCCCGAACACCCCGACGATCGAGCCCTGGCGGATCGAGCTGGGCTGAGCTGATGTCGACCGAGACCCGTCGACCGTCCACGCATCGAACCACGACGGTCGCCTCGGTGGCTTCGACGGTCCCGAGCACCTTTGCTGCGAACTCCTGGCGCGCGAGCGTCGTGAACTCACGGTCGACGATCTGGCCGATCTCTCGGCCGATCGCGAGATCGCCGAACTGGGCGATGCCCGCCTCGTGTGATCCAGCGCACCGTCCCGCTGCGATCGAGGATGTAGGCAGGGACCGGTCAGCTTCGCAATCGAAGGCGCTAGATCAGGGCGAGACGGCGCAACTCCTCTATGCCCGACGTTGTCGGCCACGATGGGCTACATGATCGGGGACTGCGGGCGTCGAAGAATCACCCAGGTCGGATGATCCGCCGTCGCCGTGCCTGTCGGGGTTCACCCGCTTTGGACGACGACATCGGGCCTCGGCTGAACGCGAAATCGACCCATGCGGTTCGGCCCCGTGCAGATGCTCGTTGTCGCTTTCGACGGCAACCGCTTTCGGAGGCGAGATCTGGCCGGAGCTCGAGCGATTGAAGCGGGAGCGAGTCGTACGGATCCTCGACCTGCTGATGGTGCGCAAGGACAGCGAGGGCGCCATCGCCCATATGGTCACGAGCGATCTCAACTGGGAAGAGGCTGCGGCTTTCGGGGAGACGATGGGGATGCTCGCCGGTTTCGCGGAGAGAAGGGCCTGGCGGGTGTTGAGCGTGGCGCCATGGCAGGATGGCCGAGTTGATGGACGGCCACCTCTTCGACGAGGAGGACGCCTTCCGGCTCGGAAGCAATTCCTCCCGCAAGGAGACGACCGCAGTTGTCGTACTGTTCGAGCACATCTGGGCGTCGCCCTTTGCTTGCGGCCGTGTCTCGTGCGAACGGCTTCGAGATGTTCAACGAGTGGGTCGAGCCGACGCAGATCATGGAGGCGGGTGGCAAGTTCGTCGCCGGGCCCTTCGCAGACGACAGAGAGAACCTGAACGAAAGGAACGACATGGAGCTTGGCGGAAAGTTCTGGCTGATGTTCATCGGCGGCGCGATCGCGTGCGCAATCGCGGGACTCTTGGTGTTCCTGCTCATCGAGACCGCGTGGGCCCGCTGGGGTTTCTTCGGGATGTTCCTCTTCCTGTCCGCGATCTTCCTGGCCATCGGCTGGATCATCGACCGACGAAACAAGCGACGGTACGACTCGCTCGGAGACGCCACGTAACTGCCAACGCCGACGAACCCCGCTCCGGGCTGGCCGACGCGGCCGGGCGCGCCGCGTTCTTCCCGCGCGCGGGCGGCCGCGCGTGCCTGGCGCGGGCCGATCGAAGAGGTCGTGGACGAGGTTCTGTCGGCGCCCGAGATCGCCCGCGTCGTCGACCGGGCGCTCGCCGGTTCGCTGCCGGAGGAGATCGCGCGCTCGCTCGTCCGCCACCGCGTCCTCGAACGGATCGCTGCCGAGCTCGCCGCGAGCGGCGAGCTGGAGCGCCTCGTGACAGCCGCGCTCGCCAGCGCCGCAGACGCTCGAGCTCACCGACAGGGTGCTCGCGAGCGACGAGACGCAGCGCGCTTCTGCGCCACGTCGCCTCGAGCCCCGAGCTCCGGGACGCGATCGCCCGGCAGACCACCGGGCTCGCCGACGAGGTGGTCGGCGGCGTCCGTGCCTCCGCCGCGCGGCTCGACGACCGCGCCGAGCAGGTCGTGCGCCGGCCTCCGCGAACCGAGCGGCTCCGTCTATGGCGGAGTCGCGACGCGCGCGATCGCGCTCGCGACCGACGCCGCACTGACGATCGTCGCTCTTCATGTCGGTGGTCGGGATCGCCTCGCTCGTCGCGTCGCTGGTCGGAGGCCTTCGCCCGGAGTGGCTCGTCGGCGTCCTGCTCGCCTCGGGCTGGCTGCTGGTCGTCGGCACGTACTTCGTCCTCTTCTGGAGCGCGGCCGGGCAGACACCGGGGATGCGGCTGCTGCGCTTGCGCGTTCTCGGCCCCGAGGGCGACCCGCCGTCGATCGGTCGATCGCTCGTGCGCATGGTCGGGCTCGTGCTCGCGATCGTGCCGCTGTTCGCCGGCTTCATTCCGGTGCTGTTCACCGCAGCGGCGACGCGGGCTACCGGACTTCCTCGCGGGAACCGTCGTCGTCTACGACGACGCCGTCCCACCGAGTGACCGTGTGAGGTGCCGGCCTGGGGGTCTGGCCGGCACCTCACACGAGGCTCAGAGGGTGCAAGGGGCGGGGGCCGCCCTCGGACCCGAAGCCACTCTCACGCATCGACCTGCATCACGTCGTGACCTCGATTGGGTCATCTGCCTACTCTGCGATCCCGAACGACGAGCCCGCGCGCAGCGCTGACGAGGCGGCTGCGGAGCGGACACGGACTCTTCGCTCTGCCGGCTCTGTCGCGGTTTGCGGCCACGCAGCCACAATGCACGCGCCCAGGAGCAGGATGGCGGCGACTGCGTACACCAGCAGCAGGAACGCGAGGATCGGCACCGAGCGGCCCAAAGACGTCGTTGAAGCCGCCGAAGCGGGACGAGATAGATCGAGAAGCCCGCGCTGGCCAGATGCACCCGACGGCCGCCACGATCGCGCCCGGCACGACATCCCGGATGCGGACGCCACAGGCGGGACGAACCGATAGAGGAAGCCGAACGCGAGCAGAGGCGAGCGCGAGCGAGGCGCCGAGCTGCGCGAGCGCACTGAGGCCGGAGGCCGCCGACTCCCGCAGCCGCCGAGCTCCTCCGCGATCTCGCTGCTCGTCTCGGTGACCACCTGGACGACGATCGAGAGCCCGAACGCAGAGACGACGAGCACGCCGGCTCCGAGCACGAGCACGAAGTCGAGCAGCTTGCCGCGCAAGATAGGGCCGGTCGGCCTCGCTGCCCCAGACCGCCTGGAACGCCGAGCGCACTGAAGCCATCATCCCGCTCGCCGCCCAGATCAGCCCCGGCAAGTGCGATGGCGCCCGTGGCGGACGCCGGCGGCCCCGCATCCTTGACCGCGGCGTCCACGCTCTGGGCGAGCTCGTCCGGCAGCGATGCGACCCCCACGAGCCAGGAAACGACATCGTTGCTGCGTGTCCTCGGGCAGGACGAGCTCGAGCACGGAGACGAGCGAGCGCGACGAAGGGTACGAGCGAGAAGAGGACGCGGTACGAAATCGCCGCCGCCCGCTGACCGCCGGCCGTTCGCGCGTAGGTCGTCCGCCGCGATCTCCGCTGCCCGGATGAGCGCGCCGCGCAGATGCGGTGTGCGTACCGGCTGTGGTCCACTCACGTCCTGCCGCAGGCGCGCGCTGCGAGCATGCGCCGCCAGACGGCGGCGGCGACCGTCGCCCAGCACGAGGGTCGGCACGATCGTCAGGAAGCGGAACACGAGCACGGCCGCGACGACGCCGGCGTTGTTGCCCCCGAAGCCGATCAGCGCCGCGGTCAGGCTCGAGCTCGACGACGCCGATCCCGCCCGGCGTGATCGGAATGCTGCCGAGGAGCCGCGCCAGCGACCAGGCGGCGAACGCCTCGACGACGCTCACCTCGGCGGACGGAGACGCCGAGCGCCCGCAACGAGACCAGCAGGACGAGCGAAGACGGTGAGGCTGCCGGCGAGCGTGGCGAGCGTGAGCAGGTGCCAGCGCCGCTTGAGGATGTCGACGACGTCGATCCGGAAGCGCTCGAAGCTGCTCCCACCCCACGCGACCGGCTCACGGTGGAAGCGACCCTTGACCCAGGTCGCGCCCCGCGCCGCCAGGTCGCCGATCTCCGCGCGCCATGCGGTTGCTGTAGAGGACGAGCACGAGCGCAGCGACCGCGACGCCCAGGATCGCCACGCCGACGAACGCCGCTGTCGCGAGCAGCTGCCGTCTCCTCCCCGGCGATCGTCAACAGGAAGAGCGCCGACGATCGGATACGCCAGGTTGGCGAGCTGGTTCCAGAGGCTCACGAGCGTCACCGACCGAGCGACGGCAGCCCGGCGCGAAGCCCGCAGCGCCGCAGCATCGCGTAGGCGGTCGCGATCCCGACGGCCGCGCCTCCCGGCACGACGATCGAGAGCGCGGTGGTCGCCTGGGTCATCATCAGCGCCGGCCAGAAGCGCAGGCCGGGCAGGAGCGACCAGCCACGGCGGCGCGAACGGTCAGAATGTTGACCGCGGTGACTGCCAGGAGCGCCGACCGTCCACTCCCACGACGACGCTCTGCACGACGTCGCCAGACGTCGCGTGTAGTCGGCGATCGTCGGCAGGAGGTACGCGAACGTCGCGACGATCAGCGACCGCGCCGGCGAGGCCGAGGAGCACCCGCTTCGAGAGCAAGCGCCGCACTACTCCACCGACCCGCGGTCGCACGAAGCGGACAGAATCGCGGCGATGGGACGCGGTCGAACAAGACAGCTGGTCTTCGGCTCCCCCCGGCAGGATCGCGGGAACCGTCTACGGAACCATCGCGGTCGTGATGGCCACGGTGACCGCCGGCGCGCAGGGGGCGAGAAGACGGACGCCGGACGGCTCGCCGTGGTGGTCGCCGTCACCGTGCTCGTCCTCTGGGTGGCACACGTGTCATCTCCGACGGGCTCGCCGAGTAGCCTGGAGCGCGGCCGCCGGCTCGCAACTGGCGTGAGCTCGGCTCCGTCGCTCGGCGCGAGCTCTCCATTCTCGCGGCCGCCGCGGCTCCCGTCGCGGCGCTCCGATGCTGGCGGCGTTCGGCGTTCTCAGCGACCAAGACAGCGCTCTGGCTCGCCCTCGGGATCGGCGTGTCCTGACGCTCGGCGTCCAAGGCCACCGCTATGCGACCGTGGAGCAGCTGGACCGGCGGACCGGAACGCTTTGACGGCGGATCGCGCTCAACGTCGTTCCTCGGGCTCGTGATTGTCGTCCCCGCGCTGCTCGCCCATCAGTTTCGCCTATCTCGGCCGCGAACTCCTGTTCGGTGAGGACGCCCTGCTCACGCAGGTGGCCCAGACGTTCGAGCGCAGCGAGCCGGTCGTCCCAGCCGTCCCACCCGCGCACTTCCGCCCGGCCAAGGGAGGCTCAGAAGGGCGAAGATCACGCCGAGCACGGCGAGGATGCGAGCGACGACCATTCGCATCAGCCGCTTTATCGCACGCGTGGCGGGCGTTTCAATCACACCGATGGGATGAAGTCGGACGGGCGTCGCCGGGTGAGAGGATCGTGGTATGGCAACGACTTCCTGGGGTGCTAGCCCGTCGCGGGCCGGCTCCTCTACGTCGGGCACGGGACCGTACTGATCGAGCTGGACGGCGTCCGCCTGCTGACCGATCCCGTCCTTCGTCAGCGGATCTGGCACCTCCGGCGGCGCGTGCCGCTCGGACAAGACCGAGCTCGAGGGGATCGACGCCGCGCTCGTCTCACACCTTCACTTCGACCACCTCGACCTGCCGTCGCTGAGGCTGCTCGAACGAGACGTGACCCTCGGTCGTGCCCGTGGGCGCCCGCCGGCTGGTGCGCGAGTTCACCGACGTGCGCGAGGTCGACGTCGGCGACGAGGTCGCGCATCGGCGAGGTGACGATCCACGCGACTCCGGCCGAGCACGACGGGCGCGACTCATGCTCAGGTCCGCCCCCTCCTCGGGTATCCTGTCTCCGGCTCGCGGCGCATCTACTTCGCCGGCGACACGGATCTCTTCGACGGGATGTCCGCGCTCGCCGGCTCGATCGACATCGCCCTGCTACCCGTCTCCGGCTGGGGGTCGAAGGTCGGCCCGGACATCTCGACCCGCTGCGCGCCGCACAGTCGCTGCGCCTGTTGAAGCCGCGGTTGGCCATTCCGATCCACTGGGGCACGTTCTCGCCGGTGAACCGAACGCACGTCGGCGGATCCGCCCGAAGCGTTTCGAACAGCACGCGGCGGAGCTCGCGCCCGGAGGTGGAGGTCAGCGATCCTCGATCCCGGCGAGGCGCTGACACTTTGAGTCGGAGCCTGCGCTTCATCCGATCGGGGCGATGGCGTCCCGGCTGCAGATCGGTTTCGAATCGCTGGCATGGAGTCGCGCGACAGCCGTCGGGTGGAGCTCGTGCTGCCGCTGCGGACCGATCCTGATCGTGGTTGCCACGCTCGCCGTGATGGCGGCGTTCGTCGCCATCGGCGACACCTTCCTGGTCATCTTCGTCGGCATCTTCCTCGCGCTCGTGTTCGAGTTCCCGGTGCGGTTCGTGATGGCGAAGACGGGTTGTCGCGCGGCCTCGCTGCGACCGTCACCGTGCTCGGCGCCGCGCTTCGCAGTCACGCTGCTCGCGCTGCTCTTCCTCGTGCGGATCGTCGGAGACGTGCGCGACTTCCTCAAAGATCTGCCCGTCGCTCGTCGAGCAGCTGCGCGCAGTCGAGCGAGCTCTCGTTTCTCGGCGACAGCGGAGCCGCGGAGAACGCGCAGCAAGGCGCAAACAACGTCGTCGACGTGGGTGCCCGACGCGATCTCCGCCGTGCTCGGGCTCGCGGGCGCCGGCTTCTCGCGTCTTCATCGCCGCGTTCACGATCCTCTTCACCTGCCTCTTCCTGCTGTCGGACATCGGCAACATGAAGCGGGCCCTCGGCGAGCGTGCTCGCGCCCGGCGAGGATGACGCGGTGGCTGGCCGTGTGGGAGCAGCGTGACGGAGTCGGTCTCGCGCTGGGCGATCGGCGTGATCGTGATCGCCGTCATCGCCGGCACGACGCAGGGCGTGACGGCGTGGCTGCTCGGCTCGAGCTACGCGGTCGCGCTGGGCGTGATCGCCGGGCTGCTCGACATGATCCCGAACCTCGGCGCCACGATCGCCGGGCTTCATCCTCGTGCCGGTGATCCTGGCCGAGGAGGGGCTCACGGCTGCGCTGATCATGCTCGCCGTCGTCCTCGTCTACCAGCAGGTGGAGAACAACGTCCTCACGCCGAAGATCCAGGGGAAGGCGGTCAACCTCTCGGGCTTCTTCATCATCGTCTCCGTGACGCTGTTCGGCGCGCTGCTCGGCGTCCTCGGCGCGCTCACCGCGGTGCCGCTCGCGGCGACGATCCAGATCTTCCTTCAGGAGTTGACGAAGGAGCGCCGCGAGCGAAGATCGCCGAAGCGAAAGCGGCCCTCGAGCCGGCTCCCGCCGGTCCGGCCGCCCTGACCTGAGCACGCGGTCACGCGGGAGCAATACTACGTAACTGAACGAAGCAA
>ERZ1370068.1355-contig-11244_pt1 | contig 40764 bp, 49 predicted proteins | sample MGYA00561227_ERZ1370068 | MGnify/ENA primary metagenome ERZ1370068 (study PRJEB38410, sample SAMEA6850437) | metagenome | study: Metagenomic assessment of the ecological functions of the soil: analysis of the soil microbiota associated with the... | reverse complement strand
TTGTACTTCGTTCAGTTACGTATTGCTGGTGGTGGTCACGTTCCCTCTGCCGATGAAGACGTCCGGCCGGTCGCCCACGAACGCCCTGCAGCACCGTGGGATCGCTCGCCCGGCCCGACCAGGCCAGCGTGCCGCAGGGGCAGGGCCTGGACGGCGAGGGGCGGGCCGCTGGGCAGGTCGTCGCGCAGCGCCTCGAGGGCGCCGAAGAGGCGGTCGAGGGCGGCCGCGGTCGCCGCGAGGGCCGCGCGCGTCGTCCGGCAGCGCGGCCGACCCGGTCCGCGGCGGCCTGCACGAGGCTCACCAGCTCGCTCTTCCGGCTGCTCGAGGCGCGCGCAGCTCGCCGGCGACCCGCGCCTCCGGACCGCCGCGCCCACTCGTTGCGCTCGACCGGCGCAGGTGGACGTGCGCGCCCGCGTCGACGAGGACGAGGGCGGCGGTCAGGAGGAGGAGCGCGCGGGGCGCCCGGCGCCACGCCACGGCGAGGAGGGCGGCGGCAGCGGGCAGCAGCGCCGACCGCGAAGGCGCATGACCCGCCGCCGGCCGGCCCGAGCGACGCGTCGGCGACGGCCAGCGCCGCCGCGCCTACCGCGAGGTCACGATCTCGTGGATGCGCCAGTCGCGGTTTTCCTCGCGCAAGCGTGAACGTGAGCGCGTCCACGCGTCTCCTGTCCGCCCGTCGCGGGCCCGCCGGACCCACCGCCCCTTGCGCGAACGCGGTGCCCGGCGACGAGACGGAGACGTCCTGCTTGCGGAAGCGCGAACTCCGCGGAGTGCGGTTGCTCGTCGAAGATGCTGCTCGAAGACCACCTGGAGCTGTCCCGGGTCCGTAGGACGCGGCGTCCGTCCGGTCGAGGCCCTTCAGGTCCACGCGCACCTTGCCAGCTGCCGGCGAAGCACGGCACGCAGCGCGCCGGCGTCGCCGCCGCGTGAACGCGCGCCTCGATCCGCTGCAAGCGGGACGACAGCTGCGGATCCGCGTCGTCCGCGCTGTAGCACGCGGAGCTGTAGCGCAGGCCACGCCGCCGCCGCCCGCGCGCGGCCGCGGCGACAGCCTCGCCTCCAGCCCTTCCCCATGGCGCCATCGCTTCATGCGATGGTAGACCTCCCCGCCGGACCCGTCAACGCTCCTTGCACGGACGGTGCCGCACGATCTCCCTGACGCGGCAGCGAGTTGGCGCGCGAGGCATCGTCCTCGTCCGCGGACGGCGCTGTCGCTCGGGGAGGCCGCGAGGCCTGGGGTATACTCCGCCGCTTATGCCCGTCTCAGCCACGAATCACCGACTCTCCGAGGCCGCCCGCGAGATGACGTTCTCGCCATCCGCCGGATGAGCGCGCCTCATCGAGCGGCCCGGCATCCTCTCATTCGCGCCCGGCCAGCCCAGCCCCGGACACGTTTCCGGTCGAGGCGTTCCGCAAGATCCTCGACGAGTGCTCGTGCGAGAAGGAGAGCGCGGGCGCCTTCCAGTACATCCTGACCCGCGGCGCTCGGCGGCCGCTCCTCGACCGCCGTCGGCGAGTACGCGGCCGCCAAGGGCATGCGCTCGCGGCCGGCCGAGGTGCTGCTCACCGAAGGGCAGCCAGCAGGGCCTCGACCTCGTGGCGCGCGTCCTCGTGGACCCCGGCGACGTCGTCCTCGTCGGAGCTGGCCCTCGTACATCGGCGCGACCTCCGCCTTCCGCGCGTCGCGGGCGCGGATGGTCGGCGTGCGCCTCGACCAGGAGGGCCTCGACCTCGACGACCTGCGCGCGCCGCTACCGCGCGGAGACGGCGGACGGGCGCAAGCGTGAAGTTCCTCTACGTGATCCCCAGCTTCCAGAACCCGTCCGGGATCTCCCACTCGCGTCGCGCGCCGCCGGGCCCTGCTCGAGGCCGCCCGCGAGCTGGACCTGCTCGTGGTCGAGGACGACCCCTACGGAGACCTGTACTTCGAGGACGGAGCCGCGGCCGACGCTGCGCTCGATGGACGAGGCGAGGCCGGCGTCGTCTACCTGTCCTCGTTCTCGAAGATCCTCGCCCCGGGCTGCGCACCGCGTTCGTCATCGGGCCCGAGGAGATCTGCTGGCCAAGATCGAGATCGCGAAGCAGTCCGCCAACCTCTGCGGCAGCAGGGCCTGGACCAGCGGTCATCCTCGCGTGCCTGCGCGGGCGGCCTCGATCGAGGAGCAGAAGGCCCGCATCCGGCCCCTACTACCGCGGCGAAGCGGGACGCGATGCTGGGCGCGCTCGAGGCGGAGATGCCGGCCGGCGTGAGCTGGACGCGGCCGGCCGGGCGAGCTCTTCGTCTGGCGTCCGCTGCCCGAGGGCATCGACGCCGAGTCGCTGCTGGAGGCGGCCGTGGCCGAGGGCGTCGCCTACGTGACCGGGCGCGCCCGTTCTACGTCGACGGCGCGGGAGCCAACACCATGCGGCTCACCGTTCGCCAAGGAAGGCGCCCCCACCATCAGGAAGGCGGCAGCGTCGCCGTGCGGTGAGTCACACGAGCGGCATGAACGCGAGCCGCAGAGGACGCGGCACGCGATGACAGGACATGCGGTTCCAGTCTCTGCGGCCTCTACGCTCTGCGGCTCGGAGACAACCGTCTAGAGTCGGTAGAGCATCCAGTAGATCACCACGCCCGGTGACGGACGACGCTAGGCCCACAGGGGCAGCGGTCATCGCGGGCGCATGGCGCCGATGGCGGTCGAAGCGCCCGCGCAGCGCGCGCGCCAGCGTGACGATCCCACCAGCGGCACGATCACGACCGCGCAGCACCGTGTGCGCTGAGCAGGATCGTGAAGTAAACGCGTGCGCACCGGGCCCTCGGCCGCGGAACCGCACCGAGCCGACATGGAAGTGGTAGACGAGGTAGCTCGTCAGGAAGAGGGCGGAGGAGACGAGCGCGGCCAGCATGACTGCCTAGGTGGGCGGTGCGGCGGCCGCGGCGGATGAGGACGTAGCCCAGTGGCGAGAGCACGGCGCTGGTCGCGTTGAGGACAGGCGTTGAGCGCCGGGAGGTCGCGTGACCGTCAACGGCCCGCCTGGAGGACGGCCGCTGTCCGCCTGCCAGCGCGGTCACGTGGCCTGCTCGTCGGTGCTGTCGTAGTAGCCGCGGATCACGCCCTACCGCGTCGACGAGGACGAACTTCGAGCTGTGCAGGAAGGGACCGTCGCCCCCGCCGCCATCCAGCGGCCACGATCGTCAGTGGGTGGCTGCTCTGCGGGCGGGACCTCCATGGCCGCGAGCTTGAACCCGCCCACGGACAGGTCGTACGAGGTCCTTCTGGGGCCCGGTCAGGAAGCGCCAGCTCGCGTCCGCGCGGAACGTCGCGGCGTAGCGGGCCAGCACCTCCGGCGTATCGTGAGCGGGGTCGACCGGTGAACGGACACGAACGCGACGTCCGTCGAGGGTCGCGGCGCAGGCGCGCCATGCGCGCGGTCATGGCCGGGCAGGCCCCTCCGCACCGGGTGAAGATGAAGTCCGCCACCCAGGGACGGCCCGCGCAGATCCGCGAGCGACAGCGGACGGCCGGAGCGCTCGGTCAGCCGGAAGTCGGGAGCGCGCCCATCCGCGGCGGCTCCGGCGCTGCGACCGAGCGCGCCGCCGCAGGACGGCGACGGCGCCGGCGGCCACCGAGCGCAGCCCCGCGAGGTCGGGGCGCGGCCGGACGGACGGAGTGGCCGCTGATGAAGGCGGCGCGGCGGTCGGCATGGACGGGGCTACAGGCTGTACCCGCGGGCTCGGAGAGAGGCGTATCGAGCGCCGCCAGCCGGCGTGCCAGCGGTGGACGGCCGCGCGGATGCGATGCCGCAGCAGGACGGTCCCACCACGGTGAAGACGGCGTAGGGCGCGAAGAGCATCACCAGGATCGCGCGGTTGAACTCCTGGCTCATCCGCGCCCTCCGCGCGGAGTCCGTGAGCGCGGTCTGGCACATCGCGCACTGCGCGAGAGCGAGCCGCCGAGAACAGCAGCGGCGCGACGAGCAGGGCGAGACGAGCAGGCGCGTCACGTCAGCGCGTGGATTCTGACGGAAGGGCGGCCGCGGGCTTGGCCTCGGGAGGCGTCCGCTTCACGTGCCAGCTCTCCGGCGTGATGAACGTGTAGAGGATGAGCGAGGTGACGAGGATGCCCGGCGCCGACCATCGCAGGCGAGGTTCGGCGCTCGAAGCGCAGGTGCATGAAGTTCCCGCCGATCATGGCCGCCTTCACCATCATGAAGGCGAGCAGGAACAGCGACCAGGAACCAGCCGGGGCAGGTGGAACTTCTCCGCGGCCAGCATGGCGACGGTGATGACGAGCAGGATGCCCCAGGTGATCCAGTAGATCCGGTACGGGCTGGCGCCTGGTCGCGTGCTCGCTCATCGCAGCCCTCCGTTACAGCAGGTAGAACAGCGTGAAGATGAACACCCAGACGAGGTCGACGAAGTGCCAGTACAGGCCGGCCATCTCGACGCCCTGCGCCGGCGTCTTGCCCATGGCCGGTGCGGATGGCCGTGATGATCAGGATGACGAGGCCGGAGAGGACGTGCGAGCCGTGGAAGCCCGTGAGCACGAAGAAGGCCTGCGTGAACTGGCGGGACGCCCGCCGAGCTCGCTGCCCGGTGGTGCCGGTGAGGCCGCGCCCTCGTGGATGAGGTGCGTCCACTCGTAGGCCTGGCAGGCCGAGGAAGGCGAGCCCGCCCACGATCGTGAGTCAGGAGATGAGGCGCGCCTTCTTGCGGTCGCCGCAGGCGGGCCGCGGTCACCGCCGTGCCCATGGTCATGCTGGAGGTGATGAGGATGAACGTCATGAGCGCGATGAAGGGGATGCTGAAGACCTCGGACCGGTCGCGGCCACGGCAGCGGCGTCGGCCATGGCGCAGGAACGCCGTAGCCGCAGAGCAGGCCGGAGAAGAGCAGGCCGTCGGTGACGATGAAGATCCACATCATCGTCTTCTGCCAGCGTCGCGCCGAAGGGCGAGGCGCCGCCGCCCCAGTGCGCCTCCATCGACCGCCGCGTGCGCGCCGTCGTGCATCGATCACTCTCCTAGAACGACGAAGAGCAGGAACAGCAGGTAGACCCAGAGCCCGGCCAGGAAGTGCCAGTAGGTCGCGAACAGCCCGAGCGCCGTCCGTCCGCGCCGGCGCGTAGCGCCAGCCGGCGCAGGCGCGCGACGAGGACGACGCGAACCAGACGAGGCCGCCGACGAGGTGGACGCACGTGCACGCCGGTGAGCACGTAGAAGAACGAGCTGTGCGGGTTCGAGGCGAGGAAGACGCCCGGCGCGCGCGAGCGCGCGCCAGGCCGCGACCTGGCCGACGACGAAGAGCGCGCCCAGGAGCGCCCGTGGCGCGCCAGCCAGCGCGCGACGCCGCGCAGGTCCCATGCGCCGCAGCCGCCGGCGCGCGCGCCTCGAGGCGTCGCGCTGCTCAGCGAGGAGCGCGGCCGTGTTCGACCCAGAGCAGGCGCGGCGGCGGCAGCGGCCGCCAGTCGGCGCCGCGCGCCGCACGATGTAGCGCGCTCGTGAACCCGATGAACAGCATGGTGACGGTGCCGAGGAAGAGCCAGAGGCCGAAGCGCGCGCGGGATCGCCGAGAGACGCTCGGGCCGTCCGCCGCCCGTCGCCGTCGCCGGCAGGCCGCCGCCGAGCCGGTCCGCCGCCGCCGACGCGGCCGGCGTCGGGGCGCTGGCTTCGAGGACCCGGCTGGCGTCGATCCTCAGTGGCCCGCCGTTCGACGGCCGCGCGGAGGCTCGGTCTGCATCACGTGATCGCGTCGGCGCGCTCCGGGATCGCTGTACTCGTAGGGCCAGCGGTGCACCTCGGGGATCTCGCCCGGCCAGTTGCCGTGCGGCGGCGGCGACGGCGTCGTCCACTCGAGCCCGTTGGCGTTCCACGGGTTCTCGCGTCGGCCTTCTGCCCCTTGAACGCGCTCCAGAAGAAGTTCACGAAGAAGAGGATCTGCGAGGCGCCCAGGATCGAGCGCGCTGATCGGTGATGAACTGGTTGATCGGCTGGAGCGGCTTCAGGAACTCGTACTGGTAGGGATCGTAGATGCGGCGCATGTGGCCGGCGATGCCGATGTAGTGCATCGGGAAGAACGTGCCGTAGTAGGTGACGAACGTGAACCAGAAGTGGATCTTGCCCAGCGGTGTCGTTCATCATCCGGCCGAACATCTTGGGGAACCAGTAGGCGGTGGCGCCGAAGACGCCGAAGAGCGCCGCTCCCGCCATGATCAGGTGGAAGTGCGCGACCACGAAGCATCGTGTCGTGGAGCTGGATGTCGGGCGCCGACTGGCCCAGCCAGACGCCCGAGAGGCCGCCGCTGATGAAGAGCGAGACGACGCCCATCGCCCAGAGCATCGGCGTCGTGTAGCTGGATCCGCGACCTGCCACAGCGTGGCCAGCCAGTTGAAGACCTTCACCGCCGACGGGACCGCGATCAGGATCGTGCCCACCGCGAAGGCCATGGCCAGGTAGGGGCTCATGCCGCTCACGAACATGTGGTGGCCCCAGACGATGAAGCTCGAGGCCGGCGATCGCGCACCATCGCGCCGACCATCGCCTTGTAGCCGAAGATGCGGCTTGCGGCAGAAGGTGGCGATGATGTCGGAGGTGAAGCCCAGCGCGGGCAGCATCAGGATGTAGACCTCGGGATGGCCGAGGAACCAGAAGAGGTGCTGCCACAGCAGCGGCGAGCCGCCCTGGTGCAGCGAGCTGCGCCGGTCGCCGCGAGCAGCGGCACGTTGTTGAGCGACGAGCCCGGCGGGCAGGAAGAAGCTGGTGCCGAAGTGGCGGTCGAAGAGCAGCATGAGGCAGGCGGCGGTGAGGGCGGGGAAGGCGAGCAGGCCCAGGATCGCCACCAGGAACATCGCCCACATGCGTGAGCGGCATGCGCACGAGCGAGAGGCCCTTCGTGCGCAGGTTCAGGATGGTGGTGACGAAGTTGAGGCCGCCCATCGTGAACGAGGCGATGAAGAACACCATGCCCGACGATCCAGAAGCGTCTGGCCCGTGCTCCGAGCCGGGCACCGCGCCCTTGAGGGCGGAGAGCGGCGGATAGGAGGTCCAGCCTCCGGCGGCGCGCCCGCGCCCACGAAGAAGCGAGGTCAGGATCGACGACGCAGCCGGCGAGGAAGGTCCAGTAGGACTGAGGCCGTTCAGGAACGGGAAGGCCATGTCGCGCGCGCCCGACCTGCAGGGGATGAGGAGGTTGCCGAAGCCGCTCACGGGCGCGGTGGACAGCACGAAGAACACCATGATGGTGCCGTGCATCGTGAACAGCATGGCGTAGAACTCGGGGCTCATCACCTCGAACCGCCGCCGCGTCGAAGCCCATCGGGAAGAGCTTGCCGAGGAAGCGCCCAGTCCTTCTCGGGCCAGGCGAGCTGCAGCGCGGATCAGCATGGCCAGCAGGCCCGCGACCAGCGCCATCAGCATGGCGGTCACGTAGTACTGGATGCCGATGACCTTGTGGTCCTTGCTGAAGACGTACTTCCAGATGAAGGCCTGCGGCGCGTGCGTGGGCGTGCGCCTCGCGCGTGGGCCTCGGAGCGTGGCCATGCGTCTGTCTCCTGCATGGTCTCCTACTGGCGGCGGCGTCGGCGAGCGCGCTGTCGAGCTCGGCCGCGGGCACGACGTGCACCTGGCCCGCGCATCCGGTAGTGGCCGAGGCCGCAGTGCTCGGCGCAGGCGATCTCGAAGTCGCCGGGCTCGCTTCGGCGTGAACCAGATCTCGATGGTCATGCCCGGCATCGCGTCCTGCTTCACGCGGAAGTTGGGCAGGAAGAAGCTGTGGATCACGTCCATCGAGCGGACCTGCACCCGCACCGGGCGGTCCTTCGGGCAGGTACGAGCTGGTTCAGCAGGCAGGACGTCGTCCTTGGCCGCGGGATCGTCCTTGATCGAGGCCGATCGGGTTGTCCTGCGAGGCGAGCGAGGTGGTCGGTGCTTGCCGAAGCATGCCGTCCTTGCCCGGGTAGCGGACGTTCCAGGCGAACTGCTGGCCCGTGACCTCGATCGAGCACGGCGTCCGCGGGCGGCGGCGCCGGTCACCTGCGCCCACAGGCTGAGCGCGTTGAAGAGGAAGATGAGCAGGATCACCGGCGGTGACCAGCGTCCAGGTCCACTCCAGCCGGGGTTGTCGTGCCAGTAGGCGGCGCTCGCGCCCGTCGGCGTCCTGGTAGCGCGTAGCCGAACCAGGCCAGCATCAGGTTGGTGACGATGAAGACCGACCCCGTGACGACCAGCGACGACGCCAGATCGCGTGGTCGATGGCGCCGCGGTCGGACTTGAGCGGCGGCAGCCAGGTGCTGCGTGAAGTAGAACGGTCGCGAGCACCACCAGCACGACGGTCGCCAGCGCAAACAGCAGGCCCTGCAGCTTGCGCCATCAGCGAGCCCTCCTGGCTCGGACGATCGGTTGTGAAGCGACGACAGGTGCGACGCCGAATTTCGCGCGGAGACTATCGCAGGAACGAGGCGGGCGTCAATACGTAGTATGGCAAGTAGCGCGGAGCGTACGAGGAGTAGGGGAGGAGCATGGATCTTCGAGCCCCAACGGACGAGCACGGGACAGCTTACGTTCACGGCCGTAACGGCGGGCGTCGACCACTCCAGGCGAGCGTCAGGTCCGATCGGCGAGCAGCAGGGTGCAGACGCGAGCGAATACAGGATCGAGGCGACGAACAGCCACCGCGCGGCCGCGGCCGTGCGCCGGATGGCGGACCATACGGCGACGGACGTGAATGCCGATGCCGAGGCACACCGCGCCCGACGAGGTAGAGCCGGCCGGTCAATGCCGGCGATCGGTCGGCACCACGCTCACGAGGAGCAGCGCCGAGGCGTGTTGGCCACGGCCTGGCGTCCGGTGATCCGCCCGTCGGGATCGAGCACCGGCAGCATGGGCAGGCCGCCGCGCGCGTAGTCCTCGCGGTAGATCCACGCGATGGCGAGGAAGTGGGGGATCTGCCAGAGGAACAGGATCGCGAACAGCACGAACGCGCCCGGCTCGATCTGCCCGCGTGCGGCCGCCCAGCCGATGACGGGCGGCAGCGCGCCGGGGAGCGCGCCCACGATCGTGGAGAGCGACGTGCGCGTCTTCAGCGGCGTGTAGAGCGAACAGGTAGCTCGCCCAGGTCGCGAGGGCGACGAGCGCGGCCAGCGCGCCCGGCCGCCAGTGCAGGACCAGCAGGCCGGCGACGGTGAGCGGCCAGGCCCAAGGCGAGCGGCCTCGACCGGGCGCAGGCGGCCGGCGGCGACGCGGGCGGTTCCGCGTGCGGCAGCATGAGCGCATCCGTGCCGGCGCTCCAGCAGCATGTTGAGCGCGCTGGCTCCGGCGGCGACGAGCGCCGGTGCCGGCGAGCGCCGCCAGCCGCGAGCCAGTGCAGCGGGCACCTCGGCGAGCCCATCACGTAGCCGACGAGCGCCGGTGAGCACGCACGATGAGCGTGATGCGCGGCTTGGTCAGCTCCAGGTAGTCCGCGGCGGCCGTGGACGGCGCGCGACGACGACGGAGGCGCTCACGAGCCGCCGGGTCGCCCAGGACGGCGACCGCGGCGCGGCCGCGGCGCGCGGCCGCGGAGATGCCGGCGCGTGCGCAGGGTCGTGAACCAGCACAGGCCGAGGACGGCGGCGCCGGTGGCCACGTGGGCGGTCGTGGGGAGGACGGCCTTGCCGGTGAGGACCGTCAGCGCGCCCAGGCCGATCTGCGACGAGCACCAGCCCCAGCGCGATCTGGCGCAGGGCGCGACGGGCGCCGGTCGCCGTCACGCGAGGCGCGCAGGGCCAGGTGCAGGACGAAGGCCAGCACGACGAGGGCGCCCACGCGATGAGCGCAGATGGACAGCCACGGCACTTGCTCGAAGACCGGCGGGCGGGATCCAGCGTCCGTACGGCGCGCAGGAAGTCCGGGATGGCGAGGCCGGCCCCGATGTGCCGCATGACCGCGCCCAGCGACGAGCTGCGCGAAGACGACCGCGGTGGCGGCCAGCGGCCGCGCCCGCACGCCCGGCCACGTCCTCTCGCGCCGTGGTGGCGGCGAGCCACTCGCGCGAGGTGAGGTAGGCGAGCGCGATCGTGATGCAGAAGAACGTCTGGGCCAGGCAGGCGTGGGCGACGGAGACCGGCGTCGGGAGCAGGTAGATGACGGTCAGCCCGCCGAGGACGCCCTGCGCGATCACCGCGGCCAGGGCGACCCAGGCCAGCCGGCGCACGCGACGCGCGAGCTTCGGCGCGCGCGGTCCAGACGCGCCAGCACGAGGGTCAGGAAGCCCGACGCCGCTCGCCGACCATGCGGTGGCCGTGCTCGAAGAAGACGCCGCCCACCATGGGCGGCATCGAGCATCCCGTAGGAGAGCGGCCAGTCGGGCACCGGACAGGCCGGAGCCGGTGCTCGTGACCAGCCCGCCGACGAAGATCAAGCGCAGGGTCGAGGCCACCAGCAGGAGCGACAGGCGGTGGCGCCAAGGTGCGAAGGAAGACACGCGAGGAGCCGCCGACGGCAACGGCGGACGGTTCGCGCGGCACCCCGGGAGCGGCGTCAACGGAAGCAGGCCTAGCCCTTGTACGCGAGGTCCAGCGTGGCCTTCTCGCCCGTCCTTGACGGTGATCTTGCCCGTCTGGGTCTTCAGCTTCTCGTGGCACGGCCTCGATCTCGTATTCGCCGGCGGGAAGGCCCTTGATCTCGAACGTGCCGTCCTCGTCGGTGACCGCGAAGAACGGGTGGTCCATGACCGAGATGTAGGAGCGCATCCAGGGGTGCACGTCGCAGCCCGACCGGGATCATGACTCTCCTTCTTGTCGAAGGTCTTGGTGGACTCCATGCCCTTGCGCGGCTGGCCGATGTTGAACTCGCCGTTGACGGCCGGGCGGGGATGGATGTTGTGCAGCGTGTCGTCGTTGTTCTGGATCTTGAGGGGCTGGCCGACCTGCAGCACCACGATGTGCGGCTGTGTAGCATGCAGCCCTGCTGGTCGAAGCTCGACCGCTTCCGTGGGCGCGGGTAGGTGCCGGTGACGCCGCTCTTGACGTACACGAAGACGTCCTTGAGGCCGCCGTCCTCGACGTCGACGACCTTGCCGCTCGAGGCCGTCCTTGTGCATCCTTCTGGCACTACGGGTCGGCCGAGATCTTGATCTTCTCGGGGGCCGGCGCCGTGCCCGCGAAGCTGATCTTGCCCGCGATCGACGCCGATCCGGCGGCGCCGCCCGCCGTCCGCGGCGGCGGCGGGAGCGGCTGCAGTCGTGCTGGCGGGCGCGGCCGCGGGAGCTTCCTTCTCTCCACCGCCGCAGGCCACGAAGGCGAGAGCGCGGCGAGAGCGACAACGGCGAGGGACTTCCGCATGGACATCACACTGACTCCTCGTGAAGTAGGGTTGGGCGCGGCTTTCGACGGCCTGCGACGGCCTGATTAGAAGCTGTGCGTTCTCGAAAGCTATGTTGTGCGATGGGGTTCCGGGTGTCGAGGATTTCGGCCTCCAGAGGCCCAGACGGAGCGCGGCCACCCGCGCGATCGCGCAGAGCCGATGACGATCGCGTCCCCGATCACCGGGGGCGTGCGTACCTCGCCCGGCGCCTTGAGGTCGCCCCTGCCGCTTGCCCGTGAGCGGGTCGAAGCCGATGAGGAACGTCTCTCGGGCCGGCTTCCGAAGCAGGCGACGAGGACCGCCGTCGCCGTACAGGATGGGGCCCGAGAGGGTCGCGAAGGGAGGGAGGCGCGCCAGGCCAGGTGGCCGTTGCCGCGGCGCAGGGCGTAGAGGACGTCTTCGTGGTTCGTGAACAACACGTGCTGTCCGGACACGGCGGGCGGGGCCTGCACGTCCCCGCCGATCTTCCATCTCCAGCGCACGTCGCCTTTGCGCGGGTCGAGGGCCATGAAGCGGCGGTCCGTGGTGCCGAGGAGGACGTGGCCCTCGTCGTCGACGACCGGGGGCGCCACCAGGGGATGCGTCGTCTTGTAGCTCCAGAGGACGGCGCCCGTAGCGAGGTCGCGGCAGCGCGGGGACCCATCCGCCTCGCCCACGAAGAGCCAGGCGCCCCAGGCAATGGGCGGGGCGGTCGCGCGAGCCTCTGGTGCGCTCCAGCGCGTCTGGCCCGTCGCCGCCTCCAGGACGGCGAGCCCTTCGCCGGCCACGACGACCGCATCTTTCATATGGGACGGCGGGGAGGGGACCGCGGACGCCGGAGGCGGCCTTCCAGCGGTCGGAGCCCGTCGCCGAATCCATCGCTCCAGACCGTGCCGTCGTCGTTGCGCACGGCGAGCGAGGCCTCCCCCGCGGCCACGACTCCGGGCCGGTCATCGACGCGCCAGCGCGGGCGGCCCGTCTCCACATCAAGGGCGCGCACCGCGCCTCGTCGCGCGTAGCCACGAACACGCTGATGGCGTCCGCGGCGAGAGGACCCTCCACCGTGGACGGGACGGGACGCGTCCAGATGGCCAGCATGGGGAAGAGCGGCCGCGGCGTCACCGAAGGACGGTGACCACATCCCGCGAGCGTCAGCGCGACCGCAGCCGCGAGAATGGACCGGAGGATGCGCGCATGCCGAGCCCGTGACTATAACACCCGTGCGAGATTGGTCCGGATCACGCAGGGGCGCGGGTATAATCCCCGCCTTCGAGAATCCGCCGATCCCATGGACCGCGACACCATCGTCATCCTCGACTTCGGATCGCAGTACACGCAGCTGATCGCGCGCCGGCTGCGCGAGCTGCAGGTCTACTCCGAGATCCTGCCCGCCGGCACGACGCGCGGCGCGCGCTCGCGGCGCCGCGCGCCCGCGGGGCATCGTGCTCTCCGGGCGGGCCGGACAGCGTGCACGACAAGGGCGCGCCCGCGCTGCGACCGCGGCGTCTTCGAGCTCGGGCGTCCCCGTGCTCGGGATCTGCTACGGCATGCAGCTCATGAGCCACGTGCTCGGGGGCGAGGTGAAGCGGGCGGGCCGGCGCGAGTACGGCCACGCCGTCGTTCGAGGCGCAGCGACGGCTCGCCGCTCCTGCGCGGGCTTCGCGTCGCCCGCGACGCGTCTGGATGAGCCACGGCGACTCGATCGTGCAGCCGCCGCGCGGCTTCGCGGTCACGGGCTCGAGCAGCACGCAACCCGGTGGCGGCCATCGAGGACGCGCGAGCGGCGGCTCTTCGGCATCCTGTTCCATCCCGAGGTGAACCACACGCCAGGACGGCACGACCGTGCTCGCGAACTTCCTCGACGTCTGCGGCTGCCGGCGCGACTGGAACGCGGCGTCGTTCGTCGAGGAGTCGGTGGAGAAGATCCGCGCGCACGGTCGGCGAGGAGCCGCGTGATCTGCGCGCTCTCCGGGCGGCGTCGACTCCGCGGTGGCGGCGCTCCTCGTGCACGCGCGCGATCGGCGACCGGCTCACCTGCGTGTTCGTCGACAACGGCCTGCTGCGCAAGGACGAGGCGGCGCAGGTCCGCAAGCGCTTCGCCGAGCGGCTGCAGCTCAAGGTGCGTGTTCGTGGACGCGCTCGCGCCGGTTCCTCGACGCAAGCTCAAGGGCGTCACCGATCCCGGAGCGCAAGCGCAAGATCATCGGCCGCGAGTTCATCGAGGTCTTCCAGGCCGCGACGCGCAAGACGGCTGGCAAGGCCGGCTTCCTGGCCCAGGGCACGCTCTACCCGGACGTGATCGAGTCGACGTCGGTGCGCGGGCCGTCGGCGGTCGATCAAGAGCCACCACAACGTCGGCGGGCTGCCCGAAGATCGCTGAAGTTCAAGCTCGTCGAGCCGCTGCGCGAGCTGTTCAAGGACGAGGTGCGCGCGCGTCGGCCTGCACGCTCGGCCTCGACGAGGAGTTCGTCTACCGCCAGCCGTTCCCGGGCCCGGCCTCGCCGTGCGCTGCCTCGGGCCCGTCGACCGCGAGCGGCTCGACCTGCTGCGCGAGGCCGACGACATCGTGGTCGAGGAGATCAAGGCGCGCCGGCCTCTACCGCGCGCTGTGGCAGTCGTTCGCGGTGCTCCTGCCCGTGCGCTCGGTCGGCGTGATGGGCGACGACCGCACCTACCAGTACACGGTCGCCATCCGCGCGGTGGAGTCGGCGGACGGCATGACCGCCGACTGGGCGCGCCTGCCCCACGACCTCCTGGCCCGCGTCTCGAGCCGCATCGTGAACGAGGTGCGCGGCATCAACCGCGTGGTCTACGACATGTCGCAGCAAGCCGCCGTCAACGATCGAGTGGGAATGACGGCGGCGTTTGCGTTACTCGAGGCCCGCCGAACGCAAGCCGAGTTCGTCCATCTCCACCTGCACACCGAGTACAGCCTGCTCGACGGCGCGTGCCACATCGACGAGCTCGTCGAGCAGGCGGCGACGCTCGGCATGAAGGCGCTCGCCATCACCGACCACGGCAACATGTTCGGGGCGGTGGCGCTTCCACGACGCCTGCCGCGACGAGGGCGTCAAGCCGATCCTCGGCTGCGAGATCTACGTCGCCACCGGCAGCCGCCACGACAAGACGGCGGTCGGGCATCCAGCGAGGCCTACAACCACCTGACGCTGCTCGCCGCGCGACGAGGCCGGCTACCACAACCTCGTGCAAGCTCGTGTCCGATCGGCTACACTGGAGGGCTTCTACCACCGGCCGCGCATCGACAAGGAGCGTGCTCGCGCAGCACAGCCGAGGGCCTCGATCGGCCTCTCCGGGCTGCCTCGGCGAGCGAGATCGCCAGCACCTGCCGGAACGGCGCGCGAGGCCGGCGGCGCTGCAGTCGGTCGGGGAGTTCGCGCGAGATCTTCGGCGAGGACCGCTTCTACCTCGAGGTGATGGACCACGGCATCGAGGAGCAGCGGCGGGTGAACCAGGGCCTGCTCCGCGCATCCGCGAACGGACGGGCCTGCCCCTCGTCGGCCACCAACGACGCGCACTACCTGCGCAAGGACGACCACCAGGCCCACGACGTGCTGCTCGTGCATCGGCTCCGGCAAGAAGGTGCAGGACACCGAGCGGCTGCGCTTCGACGCCGAGGAGTTCTACCTGAAGAGCGCGGAGGAGATGGCGCGCGTCTTTCCCGACCATCCGGAGGCGCTCGCCAGCACCGTCGCAGATCGCCGAGATGTGCGACTTCACGCTGCAAGAGGCGCGACTCGCTGCCGGCCTTCGACGTGCCGCCCGGCTTCACGATCGAGAGCTACTTCGAGAAGGTGACGCGCGACGGCTTCGACGACGCGGCGCGGACGCTCGAGCCGCTGGCCGAGGCCGGGCGCCTGCGCCATCCGCTCGCCGACCTACGCGAGCGGCTCGACAAGGAGATCGGCGTCATCCGGCGCGTGGGCTTCGCCGGGTACTTCCTGATCGTCTGGGACTTCATCCGCTACGCGCGCGAGCAGCGGCATCCCCGTGGGCCCGGGCCGCGGCTCGGCCGCGGGCAGCCTCGTCGCCTACGCGCTGCGCATCACCGACATCGACCCGATCGAGCACGACCTGCATCTTCGAGCGCTTCCTGAACGAGGAGCGCATCTCGCTGCCCGACATCGACATCGACTTCTGCGAGAACCGCCGCGGCGAGGTCATCGAGTACGTCACCCGGAAGTACGGCCGCGAGAACGTGGCCCAGATCATCACCTTCGGGACCATGAAGGCGAAGGCGGTGGTGCGCGACGTCGGCCGCGTGCATGGACATGAGCTACGCCGACGTCGACAAGATCGCGAAGATGATCCCCTTCGACCTCAAGATGACGCCTCGACAAGGCCCTCGAGGAGTCGCCGCCGCTGCAGGAGGCCTACCAGAAGGACCCGAAGGTCAAGGAGCTGATCGACATCTCGCGGCGGCTCGAGGGCACGACGCGGCACGCGTCCACCCACGCCGCCGGGCGTCGTGATCGCGCCGCAGCCGCTGACCGAGCTTCGTGCCCGCTCTTCAAGGGCAACACGGCCGACATCACCACGCAGTACGACATGAAGGGCGTCGAGCGCATCGGCCTCCTGAAGATGGACTTCCTGGGCCTGCGCACGCTCACGCTGATCGACAACTGCGTGAAGATGATCGCGGCGCAGACCGGGCGCGCGCATCGAGCCCGACCGCATTCCCGCTCGACGACGCGCAGACCTACGAGCTGTTCACCGCGGGCAGGACGAGCGGCCTGTTCCAGTTCGAGTCCGGACGGCATGCGCGACATCCTGAAGCGCTTCAAGCCCGACCGCCTCGAGCACCTGACCGCGCTCAACGCGCTCTACCGGCCCGGGCCCGATGCAGATGATCGACGACTTCATCAAGCGCCGGCACGGCCAGACCAAGGTCACCTACGAGCACCCGCCGCTCGAGCCGATCCTGCCGGGACCTACGGCGTCATGGTCTACCAGGAGCAGGTCATGCAGATCGCCTCGGCGCTCGCCGGCTTCACGCTCGGCGAGGCCGACATCCTGCGCAAGGCGATGGGCAAGAAGAAGGCCGACGTCATGGCCACCCAGAAGGACAAGTTCCTCAAGGGCTGCGCGGCGCGCAGCGTGCCCGAGAAGAAGGCCGTCGAAGATCTGGGACCACATGGAGCAGTTCGCCGGCTACGGCTTCAACAAGTCGCACTCGGCGGCCTACGCCTGGCTCGCCTACCAGACGGCGTACCTGAAGGCGAACTACCCGGCGTACTTCATGGCGGCGCTCCTGACCTCGGAGCGCGCCAACACCGACAAGATGGTCCAGTACATCGGCGAGTGCCGCGAGATGGGCATCCGGTGCTGCCGCCCGACGTCAACCAGTCGGACATGTTCTTCACCGTCGTGAGCGCGAGTCGGCGAGGGCGTCCGGCGACATCCGCTTCGGCCTGGCCGGCGCATCAAGAACGTGGGCGAGGGCGCGGTCGAGGCGATCCTGCGCGCGCGCGGCGAGGGCGGGCCGTTCCGCTCGCTCTTCGACTTCTGCGAGCGCGTCGACCTGCGGGCGCGTGAACCGGCGGGTGGTGGAGAGCTTCATCAAGAGCGGCTCGCTTCGACTCGCTCGACGCCGCGCCGCGCGTCGCTCTTCGCGGCGCATCGACCGCGCGATGGAGGCGGGCCAGAAGCAGCAGCGCGACCGCGAGCAGGGCCAGTCGAGCCTGTTCGGCATGCTGGGCGGCGGCCGGACGCAGGCCGCGCGCGCCGCGAGCGCATGCCGCGACGCGCCGGCCTGGGGCGAGGGCGAGCGGCTCGCCTTCGAGAAGGAGTCGCTCGGCTTCTTCATCACCGGCCACCCGCTCGAGCGCTTCCGCGCCGAGCTCGCGCAGTGGGCGACGCGCCACCACGGGCACGCCTCGCGGAGCTGGCGGACGGCCGGAGGTGACGTCGGCGGGATCATCACCGGCGCTGCGCCTCATCAAGACCAAGAAGGGCGACCGCATGGCCATCGTTCGTGCTCGAGGACCTCGAGGGCGGCGCCGAGGCGCTGGTCTTCCCGGAGACCTACAAGAAGGTCGGCGGCGCGCCTGGCCGACGACCAGGTCGTCCTGGTGAAGGGCAAGGCCGAGGTGCCAGGACGACGGCAAGGCCCGCCTGCTCGTCTCCGACGTCCTGCCGCTCGAGCAGGCCAAGCTGGCCGAGGCGCGCTACGTGACCATCCGCGTGCCCGTGTCGCGCCTGGGACCGGGCCGAAGGGCGAGCGGCTGCGCGATATACTCGGCGCGCACCGCGGCGATTGCCCGGTCACGCTGGAGCTGGTCCGGCCCGGCGTCTACGCGGTCGCCGTCGCGCCGAGCGCCTACTTCCGCGTGCGGCCCGACGCCGCGCTGCGCGACGAGGTCGAGGCGCTGCTGGGCCCGGGGCGCTCGTCCTGCGCGCACGAACGGCGCCGCTGACGCGCGAGCGTCCTGACGGCGCCTAGGACCGCGTGGACGCGCATGGCCTGAGACCGACTTCGAGGCGCCGCTCCTCGAGCTGCAGAAGCGGATCGAGGAGCTGCGCCGCCTTCCCGGGCGACTCCGGCGAAGGAGCAGCGAGGCCGCCGCGCCTGCGCCGCGAGCTCGACGCAGAAGCGGCGCGACGATCTACGCGCGGCTCACGCCCTGGCAGAAGACGCTGGTGGCGCGCCATCCCGAACCGGCCCGTACACGCTCGACTACGTCGAGGCGCTCTTCACCGAGTTCGACGGAGCTGCACGGCGACCGGCGCTTCGGCGACGACCCGGCGCTGGTGTGCGGCTTCGCGCTCTACAAGGAGCGGCCGGTGGCCGTGATCGGCCACCAGAAGGGCCGCGACACCAAGCAGAAGATCTACCGCAACTTCGGGATGCCGAAGCCCGAGGGCTACCGCAAGGCGCTGCGCGTGATGCAGCTGGCCGCGAAGTTCGGCCGGCCGATCATCACGCTTCGTCGACACGCCGGGCGCCTATCCCGGGCCTCGACGCCGAGGAGCGCGGCCAGGCCGAGGCGATCGCCTACAACCTGCGCGAGATGGCGCGCCTGCGCGACGCCGATCGTCGTCAACGTGACCGGCGAGGGCGGCAGCGGCGGCGCGCTCGCCGATCGCGGTCGGCGACCGCGTCAACATGCTCGAGCACGCGGTCTACTCGGTGATCTCGCCCGAGGGCTGCGCCGTCCATCCTGTGGCGCGACGCCGGCCGCGCCGAGGAGGCGGCGACCGCGATGAAGATCACGGCCGCCGACCTGACGCGGCTTCGGCATCGTCGACGAGATCGTCCCGGAGCCGCCGGGCGGCGCCCACGCCGACCCGGACGCGCAGTTCGCGCGCCTCGACCGCGATGCTGGAGGCGCCAGCTCCGCGAGCTGTCGCGCGCTGCCGCGTGGAGGCGCTCGTCGGACGGCCGCTACGCAAGTTCCGCGAGCATGGGCACGGCTGGGCACGAGTTCGTCGAAGCGCCGTGATCGTGCGGGCGGTCGGCATCGTGGGCGCGGGGACGATGGGGCAGGGCATCGCCGTCGCCTGCGCCGCCGCCGGCCTCGGACGTGCTGGTCAGCGAGCGCACGCCGCAGTCGGCGCAGGCGAGCCTGGCCGAGATCGTCAGGGCCTCGATCGGCGACATCGCCAAGTGGCGGCGCACGGAGTCGGAGAAGAGGGCGATCCTGGCCCGCATCCGCACCGTCGGACTCCTGCAGGGCCCTGGAGGCGGCGCAGCATCGTGATCGAGGCCGTGCCCGACGACCTGGCGCTGAAGACCGCGATCTTCCAGGAGCTCGACGCTCGTCTGCCCGCCCGAGGACATCCTGGCCACCAACACCTCGACGCTGTCCGTCAGCGAGATCGCCGCGCGCACGCGGCGGCCCGACCGCATCCTCGGCCTGCACTTCCTGACGCCGGTGCCAGTGGTGCCCCTGGTCGAGGTGGTGCGGCGGCCTGAGCGACCTCCGACCAGACCTTCCAGCGATGCCCTCGACTTCGTGCGCCGCCTGCTCGGCAAGACGGGGATCGAGGTGTTCGAGTCTCCCGGCTACGTGACCACGCGCGTGATCCTGCCTCTTCCTCAACGAGGCGATGCACGTCGTGATGGAAGGAGTGGCGACAGCGGAGGCGGTCGACACCTCGATGCGCCTCGGCTACGGGATGCCGTTGGGCCCGCTGGCCCTCGGCCGACCGCATGGGCCTGGACGAGGTGATGCGCTGGATGCAGCACCTGTTCGACGAGCTGGGCGACCTGAAGTACCGGCCGTGCCCGCTGCTGCGGAAGATGGTGCGGGCAGGGCCGCCTGGGGGTGTGAAGTCAGGGGCGGCTTCTTCGCTACGACGACCAGGGGCGCATCACGGGCGCGCCGCGCGTCGCCGGATCGCTGATGGCCGGCCGCGAGCTGCCCGTCGATCCCGCGCGGCTGCGCCGCGAGTTTCCGGGCCTCACGGACGGCGACATCGCCGCCTTCGAAGGGGGTCACGCGCAAGATCCTGGCCGAAGGGAGGCCCGAGGCACGCGAGCGGCCTGACGGCGCGAGATCCTCGCCCGCGGACGCGGAGCGCGCGCGCGCAGGCGGCGACGGGCGCCACCCTCTCCGCCGATGAGACCCTGGCCGCGCTACCTGGCCGCGGTGGAGAAGATGCAGCCACCCAGCCGCGATGGTGGCCGCTAGATGCGGCACCACCCACGGTGGTGGCCGCTGGATGCAAGCCACCACTTCACAGCCCATCAGGCGCTCTTCAGGCCCGTCTCGTTGCGTGTGCTCAGGCCGGGCGGGGCCAGGAAGGCGTGGGCTGGGGCCGTTCCCTCTCGGCCGGCGTCGAATGAGGCGCGGTTCACCCGAACACCACGACCGCGCCCAGGAGCGCGCTGGCGCCGAACAGCCCGCGCGAACCCAGTTGATGGTGGACGGGGTCTCCGTCGCCCGCTTCATCTGCTCGACGAGGAACAGGTCCGTCTTCCCGAGCAGGTAGCCGGAGATGAACGCGCCCACCGTCTTGCCCACGAACTGGAGACGCTGGGCGTCCCGCTCGTCGATCAGCGAGAAGAACATCCCCACCGCCCATCGGACGGGGCGCCCAGCAGCGCCACCGGGAGTTCAGCCCGACCGCCGGACGGTCGGGGCCGAGGATCCTACAGAGGTAGCCGAGGAGCGATCCGAAAGAGGACGGCAGAAGAATCCCGTGAAGGAAGGCTGTAAGGATGAGGGCCGAGGCTTCCTGGTCCCACCGGTCCATCGACTCATCTCTCTCGTCGCTCCCTTGGCGGCGGACTGGAGGACGGCTCGATGGGGAACCACTGGCCACGCGGCGACGACGTTTTGCTGCGCGAGGACGACCCGCTCGAAGGAAGCGGACGGAAACTGAACTCCATGGTACCCGCTAATTGTCCGGGGACAAAACCGGGACCAGGGCAGGAAGCAGAGGCGGAATCACGGGCGGGGCTCGACCGCCGACTCGCAGCCCGGTACTTCGCGCGCAGCGCGTGGAACACGCGCAGCCCGTTCTTCCGCGCGACCTCGACCATCAAGTCGGCGCCCTGCGAAGCTCCGCCCATGCGGAGGACGCCGTCGCAACGCGACAGGCGCTCCCGCGATGGGATGGAAGACCTCGTTGAAATCCCTCGTCGCCGACGCGGCGCGATCCGGCCAGCGCCACCAGCGGCAAGGCGAGGCCACTCCCCGACGATCGGGATGGCCGGCTCGGAAGAGGGGGAAGCGCGTGAGCCTCCATGGCGCGGACGTTCGCCGCCAGGCGCGCCGGATCGTCGCCCGTGCCCGAGCGGTAGGGACCGGCGATCAGGATCGTGAGGCCGCTTACGCTTGCCGGCGGTGCCGGCTCACCCGTTCCCTCTTCCAGATGAGGCTCGATCCTGTTGCCGAAGGGTCGTCGACGTACACGCGGTCGCGCCCCTCGACGGGTCCGTCCTCCACGACCCGTGCCCGCCGGCGTGCAGGACGGCCACGAGCGCGCGCAGGTCGTGCACCCGCAGAGCCGGATGCGCCTTGCGCGCGGGCCGGAAGTCCGCCTCCCACGCCGAGGTGGATCTTGACCGCTCGCGCTCGAACCAGGCCCCGCCGCGCGCAGCCAGCGCCGTTGGCTTCGCCCTCTCGGGCAGGCCGAGGAGGCCGGAGTAGAAGCGCCGGGCGTCGTCCTCGCGCCCCGGCGGCATCGCGAGCTGGACGTGATCGATGGCGGTGACGGACGGCGTCGCGCGCGTCGGTCACGATCCCATCATGCGCGCGATCCAGGCGGCGAGGAAGAGAGAGCGGCGAGCGAGGCAGCCGATCAGCGGAGTCCGGAACCAGTAGCGCCGGCGCCAGGCGCAGAGATAGACGACCGCGGCGACGGCAACGCGAAGGGGATGCCGATGTGCGCCTCGGTGAGCGAACACGGACGCGCTGCGGCCGGTCACGAACACGAAGGCCGCGAAGACCAGCGCGCCCGAGGCTGTGGCTGAAATTGAACCCGACCCAGGCCCGCCACATGTCCGTGCGGCGCGTCAGCCGCAGCCCCGACCGCGTCATGGCCTCCGCGAGTTGAGGATCGCGAAGGCGAGAGGCCCTTGGCGTCGGCGGGCGCGCGCGGGTGGCCGGCGCGTGCGCGGTGCCGAGCACGAGGAAGGGCAGCGCCCGCGAGGTACAGATAGCGGCTCAGCTCGAGCATGGGGTCCGGGACGCCGGGTCACGGGATCTCGACCGCGAACAGGTCGTCCGCCTTGGCGCCGCCGAACCATGGACGCAGATGCTGGCGGCCGCCCAGGACCTGGTCCATGAACTGCGCGAGCGGCTCCATCTCCTCCGCGCGGAACTGGCTCTTGTGGCAGGCCAGGGCGGCCCGGCTGGCCGCCATGCCCCGGCGTCGTAGGGCACGCGTACGGTCAGGAAGCGCGGGTCGGTCGGCGACCAGGAATGCCGCCCTCGCGCTTGGGAAGGCGGTCCTTCGGGAATCCGGATAGAAGAGGCGCGCCGGTGCGCCCTCCGCGCCCGGCCTGGACGAAGCTGGGTCACGACGGCGCCGACGAGCCGATGATCGGGGTGGCCGTAGGCCCCTTCCGGACCGAAGCGTGATCACGGCGTCGGGACGCACCTCCTGCAGCACCTTCCGCGACGGCGCCCTGGACCTCGGCCAGCGGCGCCCAGGGCGGACGGCTCTGCGTGCCGAGCTCGCCGTCCTGAAGCCCAGGAGGATCGGGGGATCGATCCCCAGCGCGCGGCACGAGCAGCGAGCCTCCTCCGCCCGCGACCTTGGCCAGCTCCGGGCCGGCCGGGGATCCCCGCGTGCGCTTGCGTGCCCTTCTCGCCGTCCGTCACGCACCGCGAGCTGCACGCGCACGCCGCGGCGCGCGTAGGCGGCGAGCAGGGGGCCACCAGGGTCTCGTCGTCGGGATGGGCGAACACGGCGAGCAGCGTCCGCGTTCCCCTCGGCGGGGACGCGGAGGGCGCGGCCATCAACAGGGACAGGGCGAGCAGGCGCGAGGTGTCTCATGGTTCCTCGATCACGGCGTCAGCTTCGAGAGAGGACGGCGGCGCCCAGCACCAGCGCCGAGCAGGCTGAAGACCAGCAGGCCGTGCTGGCGGCCAGGCGCGAACGAGGCAACGTCGCACGCCACCGACGGTAGTAGACGGCGATGGCGAGGGCGACCCGCTGCGCGATCGGCTCGGACTTGCCTGACGCGGCGGGCGATGAGGAGCAGCAGGCCGCTCACGCAGAGGTTCGCGAGCACGCCGTAGACCCACGACGTCCGGAGGAGGTTGGCGATGCGCGGGGTGGCGCTCTCCTGAAGATCTCCGCCGGAACGCGGCCGAGCCCGCGCCGCCAGCAGAGCGCCGTTGGCCAGGACCTGGAATCCCCCGACGGCGAGGGCGGCGTAGCGGGCGAAGGTCAGGGGAGGCCATGACGCGTTCTCCCTCGAAGTGCAGCGATCAACGGAGCGTGGCGGGCAGCCACCGGTGCGACAGCGTGTCCAGCACCTCCCGGGGCCAGGTCCTGGGTGGGGCAGGCGGTCGTAGCCCTCGCGGGCCCCGATGGGGTCGCGCTGGAAATGATGATTCACGCCGGCGAAGAGGTGCCGCTGCACGCGCCGGTTCTTGCCTATCGCGGATCCGCGCGCTCCAGCGAGGACGACGCGTCTTCAGGGGGCACGGCGCGGTCGGTGGATCCTGCAGGATCAGGCACGGGCATGTGCAGGCGGCGCGCCGTGGGCAGCGGGTCACGGTCCTGGATCGAACCGGCGCCAGGCTTCGGTGCTGGCCTTCGCGTTGGCGTCCTGCTGGACCATCGCTTCCGCCAGCGCTTTCGCGCGCGCGTTCGGCGGGGAGGATGGTCGGGTCGTTCTCGATGCGGTAGCGATGCTGATAGCGCATGGTCTCGCGAAACGGCCGCGCGGGACCGGCCAGCAGCGACCACGGCGGCGACGGCCGGGTCCGCGGCCGCGACCATCGGCGCGATCTCGCCGCCGTGGCTGTGGCCGATCAGCCCGACGGCGGCCGGCGGTCGATCTCGGGCCGCGCGCGCGCAGGAACGTGAGCGCGGCCTCCGCGTCCGCCGCCGTGTCCTCCGCGGTGGCGGCATTCGCATCGCCGGCCGGAGTTCGCCCGACGCCGCGATCGTCGAGACGCAGAGTCGCCACTCCGCACCCGGCCAGCCTCTCCGCGATCTGCCGGAGGCCGGTAGGGGTGGTCGGGCGTGCGGTTGCCGTCCCGGTAGTGCGCGCCCGACCCGGTCAGCGTGGTCACGGCGGGGAAGGGCGTGCGCGTCCGGCCGCCGGCAACGTGAGCGTGCCGCCGAGCGCACCCGCCGGACCGGGCACGCGGACCTCGATCGACGTCGCCTGCGCAAGGAAGAGGACGGCGGCGAGGGATCCGATCACGGCCAGGATACTAGATTCGCGCAGCGGCTCTTCACCACCATCCGTGGAGTCCAGCTCGGACTCACCAGGTCTGCGCCATGTGCGGATCGACCTGGGGATCGGCCTGGACGTTTCGGATCGTGCAGCGCACGGGAGGCGCGGATGGACGGACCCTCGGAGACGAGGCCGGACGGGGCGGCGCTTTCTTGAAGAACGCGGTGGTTGCGGGAGATGGCGGCGGCCACGAGAGGCGCGGGATCGGTGAAAGCCCCGCCGAGCCTGCCACCGGCTTGCCCCGACGGCGCCGAGGGCCTCCACGTCACCCGAGGCCCAGTCCCAGCAAGAGTGAAGAGCATGTCGCCCTCCCTCGCTACACGGATTGTGCTCCCATCGCCCCTCACGGCTCAATCCACCCCCACGGTAAAATGTATGGGTGAACGTCCTCGTCCTCAACTGCGGCAGCTCCTCGCTCAAGTTCCAGCTCATCGACACGGACCTCGAGCGGGCGGCGGCGGGCACCGATCGCGTGCTGGCCAAGGGCGCGGTGGACGACATCGGCGGGCGGGAATCCTGAAGCTGCGAGGCGGCGGGCGCGGCCGCCGGTCAAGGAGTCCGCGGAGTCCTCGAGCACAAGATCGCGGTCGAGAAGGTCGTGGACTGGCTCGCGGCCGCGACGGCTCCGGGATCTGCGCCAGCCGCCAGGACATCCATGCCGTCGGGCCACCGCGTCGTCCACGGCGGGCGAGCGGTTCAAGGCCTCCGGTCCGCATCGACGACGCCGTGCTGCAGGGGATCGAGGCCTGCTTCGAGATGGCGCCCCTCCACAACCCGCCCAACGTCAAGGGCTACCGGGCGGCGCGCGGAGCTGCTGGAGACGAGGTCCCCAGGTCGCGGTCTTCGATACCGTCGTTCCACCAGACGATGGCGCCGGCCGCGTACCTCTACGGCCTGCCCTGATGTTCTCTACGAGCGCCACGGGATCCGCCGCTACGGATTCCACGGGACGTCCCATCGCTTACGTCTCGCGCGGCCTGGCCGCGCTGCTGCGGCCGCGACGCCGGACGAGGAGCCGGCACTGCGCCTCATCACCTGCCACCTCGGCAACGGCTGCTCGGTGGCCGCGATCCGCGGCGGCCGGTCGCGTGGACACCTCGATGGGGTTCACGCCGCTCGAAGGGCTCGTGATGGGCAGCCGCAGCGGCGACATCGACCCAGCGATCCTGCTGCACGTCATGCGCAAGGAGGAGCTCGGGCCCTGGGAGATGAACGCGCTCCTGAACAAGCACAGCGGCCTGCTCGGCATCTCCGGGATCAGCAACGACATGCGCACGCTGCTGGAGGCGGAGCGGGAGGGCAACGCCGCGCGCGCCTGGCCGTGGACGTCTTCTGCCATCGGCTCAAGAAGTACATCGCGGCCTACGTCGGCGTGCTCGGGGAGTCGACGGCATCGCCTTCGCGGGCGGCATCGGCGAGAACGCTCCTGCCGTCCGGAGCCGCGCCCTGGAGGGTCTCGAGGCCTGGGCCTCGCCCTCGACCACCGCGCCAATGACGACGCGCGCGGCGACGGAAGCGGAGATCTCGCCGCGCGGCGCCGCGTGCGCGCGCTTCGTGATCCCCACCAACGAGGAGATCCTGATCGCCCGCGACACCCTCCACTCGTCAGCGGGCGGCCTCCCTCATGACGCCGCGGACCGCCCGTCTCGTCCGCGGGGGTCTCCTGGTCGTCCTGGTCGGCGTCTCCGGCGTGGTGGTGCTGTCCCTGCGGCGTCCGGGCAAGCGTCCGGCCGCCGTCCCCCTCCGTCTCCCTCGGCCGCACCCGTGCAGGAAGGCACTGCCCTCGGTGGCTTCGTCCACCGTCACGGTGAAGACGGACAAGGACGGCAACGTCCGCGATAGCTTCGTCGTGCGTGCCCAGTCCATGGAGGGCAAGGACGGGGAAGAGCAGCGGCTCCGGGGCGTGGAGGTGAACCTCACCTACATGGCCAAGGGCGAGCCCGGCAAGGCGACCATCGTGGCCGACCAGGGCCTGTACGCGCCGGCCCAGCAGAAGGCGGTCTTCCGGGGCCACGTTCACGTCACGACGGAAGACGGCATGGACCTCAAGACGGAGCAGCTCATCTATCGGGGCGACCACAACTCCGTCAAGAGCGACACCCACGTCGAGTTCAAGCGGAAGGACCTCTCCGGCACCGCGCAAGGGGTTCACCTACGACAGCGAGACGGGCCGCCTGGAGCTGCTGGCGGAGCGTCGACCTGAAGATCCAGGACGAAGGCAACCGGCCACCTGATCAAGTCCGCGAGCGCGGAGGCGAACCGGGAGGAAGGGCTGATGAAGTTCCTGGGCGGCGTCGAGGCTGACGCAGGCGCGGCGACCGGCTCGAAGTCGGATCGCCTGGTCGTGAACTTCTCGGACGAGGACCGCGTCATCCATCGCGCCCAGGCCCTGGACAACGTGGACCTCTGGACGAGCGGGGCCACCCAGGTTCCGCGGCATGACCGCGGCCAGCGACGGGAACGGGCCGCGCCATCTCACCTGCCGCCGCCTCGACCTGTGGCTGCGTCCCGACCGCACGCTGCAGCAGGCGGTGGCGGGGCCGGACGCGGACCTCACGCTGATGCCGGGCGCCGAAAGACCCGCGCGAGCGCAAGCGCCTGCCGCTCGGACGTGCTCGACCTTCGTGTTCGACGACAAGGGCAAGCTGGAAGAGCTGACCGCGCTGAAGGACACCCTCTTCACCACGGAGGCGATCCTCACCGGCCAAGGCCGCCCCGCAGACTCTCAGTGCAAGCGATTCGATTGGCCAAGATGCGACCCCGCGACCGGCCGGGCCACGCATCATCGAGCGTTCCTGAAGGACGTCTCGTTCGCGCACCGCGGTCCGCAGAAGCGCCACCTCGCAGCGCGCGCTCACGACGGGAGCAAGACGACGCTGACCCTGACCGAAGACCCGGTCATGACCGACGAGCAGCAGGGCACGCGAGCTCCACGCGGAGACCATCGAGATGAAGACCGACCTCGGCGACGTGCACGCGCGCGGGCGTCCGCCACATCCTGCGCGGGCGCTCCGCCGTGCAGCGCGGGTCTGCTCGGCAGCAGGACGATCCGACGCTGATCACCGGCCGGGCGAGTTCGACTACACCGCGAAGACGAAGCTGGGCCTCCTATCAGCACGGCGTGCTCCTGCGGTCGGGCAAGGACGAGATCCGGTCCGGCGGCCTCACCATCCTCGAGCGCCCCGACGGCAAGCGCCACCTCGAGGCCAACGCTCGCGTCATCTCCCGGATGCAGCCCAAGGCGGCGGTGGCGGGGAAGGTCCCGGCCACCGTCGAGTCGCGCGCGGGAAATGGCCTACGATGAGGTCGCCAACCAGATCGTCTACAAGGGCGACGTCTACATCCGCCAGGGCGACATCCAGACGAAGAGCCCGGAGGCCACCTTGAGCCTGAATCCCGACGGCGGCTCCATCAAGACGCTGGAGGCGGGCGATCCGGTGGAGGTGCAGCAGGCCGCGCGGAAGGCCACCGGCTCCAAGGGCACCTACACGCCGTCCACCGAGACCATGGTCCTCGTGGGCGACAACGTGACGCTCGTCGACGCCACGGGGCAGGTGCAGGGCCGGTCGCTCACGTTCCACGTCGGCGACGAGCGCGTGCTCGTCGGACGGGCGCGAAGAGGTCCGCACACAAATGATCCTCAAGAACGAGACTCCCAAGAAGTGATGCGACCGACTTCATGACCGCGCGCAATGGGGGCGGTGCCGTCCTGAAGGCGGAAGCGCTCACGAAGTCGTACGGGCGGCGCGTCGTGGTCCAGCACGTCGACCTCGAGCATCCGGACGGGCGAGGTGGTGGGCCTGCTGGGCCCGAACGGCGCGGGCAAGACCACGACCTTCTACATGGTGGTGGGCCTGGCGCGGCCCGACAGCGGGCAGCGTGTTCCTCGGCGACGACGACATCACCGGCGCTGCCCATGTACCATGCGGGCCCGCGCAGGGCATCGGGCTACCTGCCCCAGGAGGCGAGCGTCTTCCGCAAGCTGACCGCGGAGCAGAACGTGCTGGCCATCCTGGAGACGCTGGGCATGCCGCCCGCGGGAGCGCCACTCGCGGACGCGCGAGCTGCTCGACGAGCTCGGGCATCCGGGCCATGGCCCGGCCAGCCCGCCTACACGCTGTCCGGCGGAGAGCGGCGGCGCCTCGAGATCTGCCGCGCCCTCGCCACGTCGACCCGTCGCTTCATCCTGCTCGACGAGCCGTTCGCGGGCATCGACCCCATCGCCGTCATCGACATCCAGAAGATCATCGCCCACCTGCAGCGACCGCGGGATCGGCGTCCTGATCACCGACCACAACGTGCGCGAGACCTTGAAAATCACGGATCGGGCCTATATTCTCAGGGAAGGCGAGGTCTTCCGTTCCGGCACGCCCGACGAGCTCGCCTCCGACGAGGAGGTCCGCAGGGTCTACCTCGGCGAGAGCCTTCCGGCTGGACGAGCCGCGGCCGAGCCCTAGAGACGATAGAGTCGGATCGTAGCGGACGAAGAGGTCCTGAGTCCATTGGCCATCCAACAGAAGCTGGGCCTTCAGCACCCGCCTCTCCCAGAGGCTGATCCTCACGCCGTCGCTGCAGCAGGCGATCAAGCTGCTGCCCCTCACCACCCTCGAGCTGGCCGGAGGTGCTCGAGCAGGAGGTGATGGAGAACCCGCTCCTGGAGGAGGTCCCGCCAGGAGCAGCCCTCGGCGGAGGAGATCGCGCAGGAAGAGGCCGAAGGACGAGGCGGAGCAGGACGACCCCTCGAAGGAGATCGACGTCGAGAAGTTCTTCGAGGACTACCTCGACGACGGGCGACCAGCGCCGCACCCGCAGCCGCCGAGATCCCGGAGATGCCGCCCATCGAGAACACCCTCACCGAGCACGCCCGACCTCTACGACCACCTGCTCTGGCAGCTGCACATGTCCGTCTCCGACGAGCTGCATGCTGGAGATCGGCGACGCCATCATCCAGAACCTCGACGAGGACGGCACTGCTGCGCGCCTCCGTGGACGAGATCGCGAACCTGGGCCCCTATCCGCTGGAAGAGGTCGAGAAGGCGCTGACGCTCGTGCAGGGCCTCGATCCCGCCGGGGTGGCGGCGCGCGACCTCACCGAGTGCCTGCGCCTCCAGCTCCGGCACCTGGGGCTGGAGGGCTCGCCCACCGACGTCATGGTGCGCGACCACATGAAGCAGCTCCAGAGCCACCAGTACCCGGAGATCGGGCGGCAGATGGGCCTGACGCCCGGACGAGGTCTCCCATCACCTCGAGATCATCAAGCGGCTCGACCCCAAGCCGGGCCTGAAGTACAGCCCCGACCAGTCGTCCTACGTCATCCCGGACGTGTTCGTGGTGAAGGAGGGCGACGAGTACAAGATCGTCCTCAACGACGACGGCCTGCCCAAGCTGCGCATCAGCCCCACCTACAAGCGCATGCTGGACGGCAAGGAGCCGGGCTCGGAGGAGACGCGCAACTACGTGAAGGACAAGCTGCGCAGCGCGCTCTGGCTGCTCAAGAGCGTGGACCAGCGCCAGCGCACGATCTACAAGGTGGCGGAGTCGATCGTCCGCCACCAGCGCGGCTTCCTCGACCACGGCATCGCGCACCTGCGGCCGCTCGTCCTGCGCGACGTGGCCACCGACATCGGCATGCACGAGTCCACGGTCTCGCGCGTGGTGGCCAACAAGTACATGCACACGCCGCGCGGCGTCTACGAGCTGCGGTTCTTCTTCCACAGCGGCATCACGTCCAGCATGGGCGAGGCCATCAGCTCGGTCACCATCAAGGACAAGATCCGCAAGATGATCGACGGCGAGGACCCGCGCCGCCCGCTCTCGGACTCGCGCATCGCCGAGCTCCTGGGCCGGACGGCCTGCCGCTGGCGCGGCGCACGGTGGCCAAGTACCGGGAGGAGCTGCGGATCCCCCCTCGAACCTGCGCAAGTCCGTCCACTGAGGACGCGTGCCGCCAGTGCGCGATCTCGGGAGGTGCGCCAGTGACGATCGAGTACACCGGCCGTCAGACGGACGTCGCTCCGAGCTCAGACGCTGGCCGAGCGCAAGCTCGCGAAGCTGGACGCGTGCTGCGCGGCATCACCGACGTGCACGTGATCCTCGCCGCGGACAAGCACCGCCAGACCGCCGAGGTGAGCGTGCACTCGCCGCACCTCGACCTCGCCGCGACCGAGGAGTCGGCGACCTGGCCGTCTCGCTGGCCACGGTGATGGACAAGCTGACCCGCCAGGCCCAGCGCCACGTGGGCAAGCTGCGCGAGCGCAAGCGGCGGCGGCCGGCGCCGCGCCGCGGCCGCTCGCGTCCGAGCCGTCGGGCGCTCGCGCCGCGAAGGCCAGGACCGCGCGTGCATCCGCAGCCGGCGCTTCGCGCGTGAAGCCGATGACCGTGGAGGAGGCCGCCCTCGAGGTGGGCGCCAGCGCGGACGGGTTCCTGGTCTTCCGCGACGCGTCCACCGAGCGCGTGAGCGTGCTCTACCAGCGCAAGGACGGGAACCTGGGCCTCATCGAGCCCGAGGCCTGAGGCGCCGCCTCGCACGCCGCGGCGCCGACCGCCGCTCCGGCTGGAGCGGCCGGCACGATCGCGTCGACGGTGCGAGCGTCCGGTGCGCGGAGCTGCCGAGGCCTCGCCGGCCTCGGCCTGCGGCTGGTGGCGGGCCGGCCGGCCTCGACCGCGACGATCCACCCTCTCGCGCGTGCAGCGGCCGGGCCTCGCCCTCACCGGCTACACCGACTACATCCGCTACGGCCGCGTGCAGATCATCGGGCGGCAGCGAGATCGGCTACCTGCGCAAGCTCTCGGCCGCGCCGCGCGCCGCCGTCCTGGACCGGCTGGCCGCTGCCGCATCTCCTGCTTCGTGGTCACCAAGGGCCTGGACGCCGCCCGCCGGAGCTGCTGGCGCGAGGCGGAGGCGCGCGGCATCCCGCGTCCTCGACGACGCCGCTCGAGTCGACGCCGTTCATCAAGCAGCTCTCCGCGTTCCTCGAGGAGCGCCTGGCCCTGCGCCTGCACCTGCACTCGGTGCTGCATCGGACGTCTTCGGCCTGGGCGTGCTGATCGTGGGGAGAGCGGCATCGGCAAGTCGGAGTGCGCGCTCGACCTCATCGACCGCGGCCACCGCCTGGTGGCCGACGACGTGGTCGAGATCAAGCGCATCGGCCGACGCCCTCGTGGGCGCCTCGCCCGACCTCACGCGCTACCACATGGAGCTGCGCGGCCTCGGGCGTCATCAACATCAAGGACCTCTACGGCGTCTCCTCGATCCGCACGTCGCAAGCGGGTCGAGCTGGTGGTGAGCCTCGAGCGCTGGGAGGCCGGCCGAGGAGTACGACCGGCTCGGCCTGCACGACGAGAAGTTCCTGATCCTCGGCGTGGAGCTGCCGCTCATCCGCATGCCGGTGGCGCCCGGCCGCAACATCGCGCATCCTGGTGGAGGTGGCGCGCGCGCAACCAGCTCTCGAAGGAGCGCGGCTACGATGCCGCGCGCGCCGCTTCGTCGGAGCGCGTGGACGAGATGATCGAGGCCAGACGACTGGCCGCGCCCGTCCACGGCGGCGCCGCGGCCGCGGCGGCGCCGAGCCGGCGAGCGCGCGGCGCGCCGCGCCGCCGCTCGCACGCGGCGCTCGGCGCGGCCGCGCCAGGCCGCCCGAGCCGCGACCGGCAGCGCCCGCAGCTCCTCGTCATCACGGGCCTCGCGGCTCGGGCAAGACGCACGTCGCCGCGGGCCCTCGAGGACAGCGGCTGGTTCTGCGTGGACAACCTGCCCACGGCGCTCATCCCGCGCTTCGCCGACCTCATCCGCGGCTCCGCCGGAGCTGCAGCCGCTCGGCGCTCGTCGTGGACATGCGCGAGCCGGACTTCCTGAAGCAGTTCCCGCACGTCTACCGCCAGCTGCGCGGCAGGGGCTCGCGGCCAGCCTGCTCTTCCTGGAGGCGGACGAGCAGGTGCTGCTGCGCCGCTTCAGCGAGACGCGGCGGCCGCACCCCCTGGCCGTCAACCAGCCGGCCATCGAGGGCATCCGCGAGGAGCGCGAGGCGCTGCGCCCATCCGCAAGATGGCCGACCTCATCCTCGACACCTCCGACTACACGGTGCACCAGCTGCGCGACTACGTCCGCGAGCACTACGACGTGCGCGCCGAGCGGCGCCGCCTGGTGCGTGTCCGTGATGTCGTTCGGCTACAAGTACGGCGTGCCCTCGGAGGCCGACCTCGTCTTCGACGTGCGCTTCCTGCCCAACCCGAACTTCGTGCCCGCGCCTGAAGCCGCTGACCGGCAACGACCGCGCCGGTGGTGCGCTACATGCAGCGGCAGGCCGGACACGGCGCGCTTCCTGCGCAAGCTCGGCGACTTCCTCTCGCTACGTGATCCCGCGCTACGTCGCGCGAGGGCAAGAGCTACCTGACCATCGCCATCGGCTGCACGGGCGGCCGCCACCGCTCGGTGATGATCGCCAACGCGCTGGCGCGAGACGCTGACGCGGCAAGGGCTACGCGGTGCGCGTGCGACCACCGCGACCTGAGGCAGTGAGTGAGCGGCGCATGATCGGCATCGTGGTCGTCACGCCACGGGCAGCTGGCCGAGCGAGCTCGTGAACGCCGCCCGCACCATCGTGGGCGAGATCCCGGCCATCGCCGCCGTGTCCATCGGCTGGACGCGACGACGTGACGGCGCGCCGCGCGAGCGCCATCGAGGCGCGCGCTCGCGGAGGTGGGCGGCGGGGACGTCCTCATCCTCACCGACATGTTCGGGGGCACGCCCACCAACGTGAGCCTGCCCTTCCTGTCGCCGCAGGTCGAGATCGTGACCGGCGTGAACCTGCCGATGCTCATCAAGCTCACGACGCCTGCGCGAGGGCGACCTGCGTCGAGGTGGCGCGCGTGGTCCGCGAGCAGGGCAAGGGCGCGATCTACGTGGCCAGCGAGATCCTCGAGAAGAAGCCGTCGTGATCCGGCGCGAGGTCGCGGATCCGGAACCGGCTGGGCCTGCACGCGCGTGCCGCCGCGCGCTTCGTGCACACCGCCAACCGCTTCCGCGTCGCGCGTCACCGTCAGCCGCACGACGGGCGCACCATGGACGGCAAGTCGATCCTGGGCATCCTGCTGCTGGCCGCCTCCGCAGGGCACGCGCCTGATCGAGCTGCGGCGCGGACGGGCGACGACGAGGCGGCGGCGATGGCGGCGCCTGGCCGCGCTCGGTCGACGGCGGCTTCGGGGAGCGAGGCGTGACGAGCTGGACGGGCATCGGCGTCTCGCCGGGCATCGCCGTCGGGCCCGCGCTGGTCGTGGAGCGCGAGGCGGTGCCCGTCTTCCGCCTCGCTCGTCCGCCGGAGGCCAGGTGGAGCGCGAGGTCGAGCGCCTGACCCGCGCGGTGGCGGCCTCGCGCCGAGCAGCTCGCAGGCCATCAAGGAGCGGCTGTCGCGCGAGGTCGGCGTCCCACGCCTACATCTTCGACGCCCACCTGCTGATGCTGGAGGACCCGCTGCTGCTCGACCGCGCGGTGGCGATCATCCGCGAGGAGCACGTCAACGCGGAGTGGGCGCTGCGCACGGTGTCCGACGCAGCTGCACGAGCTGTTCGAGGAGTCTGACCGACGACTACCTCCGCGAGCGCAGCGACCGACCTCGACGACGTGCTCGGGCGCATCCAGCTCAACCTGCGCGGGGCCGCGGATGCGCCCGTCGCTGGCGCGGCTGCCCGGCAGCTTCGTGCTCGTGGCCGCGGACCTCACGCCGTCGGAAGCGGCGGAGCTGGACTGGGAGCGGGTGCTCGCCGTCGCCACCGACGCCGGGCTCGCCGACCCACCACACGTCGATCCTGGCCCGCTCGTTCGGCGATCCCGGCCGTGGTGGGCCTGCAGGACGCCACGCGCCGCATCCCGCCGGAGCCGCTGGTGGTGGTGGACGGCACGCGCGGGGCGGTGGTCATCGAGCCCGGCGAGCCGCAGCTGGCGGCTTCCGCGCCGCGCCAGGAGCGCGACCGCGCGGAGGACGAGCGCGCTGCAGGCGCACGCGCGCTGCCCGCGCGTGACGCGGGACGGCGTGCGCGGTCTGCTCCTCGCCAACGTCGAGTTCCCCGAGGACGCGGCGCACGGCGCTGCAGTACGGCGCGGAGGGCATCGGCCTCTTCCGCTCCGAGTACCTGCTCGGCCGCGCGCGCCGCTGGCCGGACGAGGAGCGGCAGATACGAGGTGTACCGGCGGCTGCTCGAGCAGATCGCGGCCGCACCCGGTGACGGTGCGCACCTGGGACGTCGGGCCCGAGGACCTCGCGCCCGGGCGGCCCGACGCAGCCCGAACCCGGCGCTGGGCGAGCGCGCGCTGCGCCTGCTGCGCCGCGCGCCCGAGCCCTTCCGCGCCCAGCTCCGCGCGCCTGCTGCGGCCGCGGCCTGCACGGCCCGCTGCGCATCATGTTCCCCTTCGTGACGGGGCCGAGCGACCTGCGCGCTCGTGCTCGACCTCCTGGAGGACACGCGCGCGAGGCTGCGCCGCGACGGCGTGGCCTTCGAGGAGGACGTCCCGATCGGCCTGATGCTGGAGGTGCCGAGCGCGGCCGCTCACCGCCGACCTGCTGGCGCCGCACGTGCGAGTTCTTCAGCCGTGGGCACCAACGACCTCATCCAGTACCTGCTGGCCGTGGACCGTGCGGATCCGCGCGTGTCGGGCCTCTACGAGCCGCTGCATCCCGCCGTGCTGCGCACCATCGACGGCGTGGTGCGGGCGGCGGCCGCGCGCGCGGCATCCCGGTCTCGCGTCTGCGGGGAGATGGCGGCGGACCCGCTGCAGCGCCCTGCTCCTCGTGGGGCTGGGCGTGCGCGGAGCTGTCCATGAGCCCCGGCCGCCATCCCGCGGGTGAAGGCCGCCTTGCGCGCCGCGTCCGCGGCCCGCCTGGAGCCGTCGCGCGGCGCCATGCCTCGTCCTGGCCACCGCCGGACGAGATCGAGGCTATGCTGCGGCGGGAGCTGGCGGAAGCGCTCGCCGCGCCCGGCTTCTGGCAGAAGGAGCCCTTGTGGCCGAGATCCGAAGCGCGTCGAGAAGCCGTGGGGCTACGAGCTGTGGTGGGCGCGCACCGACCGCTACGTCGGGCAAGCTCCTGCACCTGCGCAAGGGCGAGAGCCTGTCCCTGCAGTACCACCGCGTGAAGGACGAGACGATCATGCTGCAGTCCGGCCGCCTGCTCTTCGAGACGCGGCCCGACGGACGAGAACGGGCGAGCTGCGCAAGGTCGAGATGAAGCCGGGCGACGTCTTCCACATCACGCCGGGCACGCTCCACCGCATGACCGGGCATCGAGGACTGCGACATCGTCGAGGTGTCGACGCCGGAGCTGGACGACGTCGTGCGGCTCGAAGACCGCTACGGCCGGGCCGGGACCTCGAAGCCCTAGGCACGAGCCGCACGGCTCAGTACGCTGCCTGAGCGTCCCGCATCGCGCCCGCGAGCGACCGTCGCCAGGCACCTGGGGAGGATCGCGTCCTCCAGGACGGGGTTGTAGCCGACGAAGGTGTCGAGGGCGCCGATGCGCCGCACCGGGCGCGTCGAGGTGCTCGAACAGCTCGTCGCCGATGCGGGCCGCGATCTCCGCGCCGTAGCCCCACGACCGGCTGTCCTCGTGCGACGACCAGCGCCTTGCCCGTCTTGCTGCACGCTCGCGCGCGATCGCGTCCCAGTCGTAGGGCGCGAGCGAGCGCAGGTCGAGGACCTCGGTCTGGATGCCCGTCCGCCTCGGCCTGCCGCGCGGCCACCAGCGAGCGCTGCACGAGCGCGCCGAACGTGACGATCGTGACGTCGCGTGCCCTCGCGCACGCGCGGCCGCCTTGCCGAACGGGATCATGTAGTCGGGCCCGGGGTACAGCGCCCTTGTTGTAGGTCTGGCGGTAGAGGTGCTTGTGCTCGAGGAAGAGCACGGGGTCGTCGCAGCGGATGGCCGTGCGCAGCAGGCCGTTCGCGTCCTGGGCGTTCGACGGGATGACGACGCGCAGGCCCGGGATGTGCGTGAAGAGCACCTCGCCGCACTGGCTGTGGTAGATCGCGCCGCCCTGCAGGTAGCCGCCGTAGGTCACGCGGATCACGACCGGGCACGTCGAAGGCGCTGTTCGAGCGCCAGCGGATGAGCGCCAGCTCGTTGCGGATCTGCATGTACGCCGGCCAGATGTAGTCGAAGAACTGGATCTCGACCACCGGCTTGAGCCCGCGGGTGGCCATGCCGATGCGCGCGGCCGACGATGTTGGCCTCGGCCAGCGGCGAGTTGAAGACCCGGTCGCGAGCCGAACTTGCGCTGCAGGTTGTGCGTGACCTTGAAGACGCCGCCCTTGCCCTTGACCGCGGGCAGGCTCTCCTCGCGGCTGCAGTCGGCCACGTCCTCGCCGAAGACGACGATGCGCGGGTCGCGCGCCATCTCGTCGTGCAGGCAGGCGTTCAGCAGGTCGACCATCGTCTTCGGGATCGCCGGCGGGCTGCGGCTCGCGTCGCGAACGCGGCCGAGGTCGGGTCGACGTCGGGCGAGTAGACGTAGAGCGGTCGCGCTCGTCGGCGTCGGGCGGCGGCGCGGCCAGGGCAGCGTCGGCGGCGCGCGTCGACCTCGCGGTCCACCTCCTCGCGCAGCGCGGCCAGCTCTTCCTCGCGTGGCCACGCCCTCCTCGACGCAGGAAGCGTCGGGAAGCGCGGCAGCGGGTCGCGGCGGGCGTCCGCCTGCGCGCTCGGCCGGCGACCGGTAGAGGCTCTCGTCGTCGGAGAGCGAGTGCGAGTAGGGCCGGATCACCTGCGCGTGCACGAGGGCGGGCCCGCGCCGGGCGCGGCACCAGGCCGCGGCCTCGCGCATCACGGCGCAGGCTGGCCAGGGGATCGCAGCCGTCCACCTCGCGCACGAGCAGGTCGGGGAAGGAGCGCACGAGCTGCGAGATGCTGCCGCCCGCGGTCTGCACCTCGACCGGCACCGAGATCGCGTAGCCGTTGTCCTCGATCGAGGTAGAGGACGGGCAGCTTGCCGGTTGCGAGGCCGTGTTGAGGCTCTCCCAGAACTCGCCCTCGGACGTCGTGCCCTCGCCCGCCGAGCAGTAGACGACCTCGTCGCGCTGAACGGCGCGCAGCCCGGTCTCGGTCGCGACGCGCAGAGCGCCGGCCTCGGCGCAGCCGACGGCCTGCAGGAACTGGGTGCCCGTGGGCGAGGACTTGGTGACGACGTTCAGGCCGGCGATGCCCCCAGTGGGACGGCATCTGGCGGCCGCCGGAGCTGGGATCGTCCCTGGCGCCCGCCGCGCCCAGCAGCATCTCGATCGGCGTCATGCCGAGCTGCAGCATCAGCGCGCGGTCGCGGTAGTAGGCGTAGAACCAGTCGTAGCCGGGCCGCAGCGCCATGCCCGCCGCCGACCAGGACCGCCTCGTGGCCGGCGCCGCTGATCTGGAAGTAGATCTTGTTCTGGCGCTTGAGCTGGATCTCCTTGTCGTCGATCCGCCGCGACAGGTACATCGTGCGGTAGATGCGCGAGCAGCGTCGCCCGGTCGAGGCCCTGCAGCTTGTCGACGGACTGCGTGGCCAATGCGGTCCGATCCCGCCGATGGGGCCGACAGCGCCATTCTACGCTGGCGAGCGACCGCTGTGCAACCTGCGCATCCTCGCCCCGGCTCCGGCGATAGCTCGAACCGGGAGGTGCCATGCCTGGTTCCCGCCGGTCGTGGGCCGGTCGCGCTGCCTGTGCTGCCGGCTGGCCGCCGCGCCGCGCGACGCTATCGTCGTCGATCGCCGGCGGCGAGCGCGGTCGCGCATCCACGTGGGGAAGTCGCGGCGTCTTCAGCTTCGCCGGGCACACGCACGAGGTCGTGGCCGCGCGCTCTCAGGGCGAGGTCGAGGCGGACCCGGCGGACCTCGGCCGCGTCCACGGTGAGCGCTGACCTTCGAGGCGGCGCGCCTCAAGGTCGCTGCCGAGGGCGAGCCCGCCGGGGACGCGCCCGAAGGTCAGGAGGCGATGGCGAGGGCCGAAGGTGCTCGACGTCGCGCGCTTCCCGGCCATCACCTTCCGTCGCCGCAGCGTGATCGGCCGTGGCGCGGCCGACGGCGTCCTACGAGCTGCGAGCTCGCCGGGAGACTGGCGCTCCACGGCGTGACGCGGCGCCATCACGCTGCCGCGTGCGCGTCGAGGTCGTCCGGCGACACGCTTACCGGCCACCGGCGAAGGCCGTCGCTGACGCCACGACCGACGTTCGGCATCGACGCCGGTCACGCGCGGCCGGCGGGTCGGTGAAGGTCAAGAACGAGACTCGGCGTCGACTACCGCATCGTGGCGCGCGGCCGATAATGTCGGAAAGCGCTCGAAGTCCGACAAATTCTGGCGGATCGCCGCGCGCCTCCTGCCTATAATCGCCGCGCATTCCGAGGAGGCAGATGATCATGTCTGAGGTCACGGGCGGCTCTGGGCGATCCGTCGAGGTCACGTCGCGCAACATCCGGTCTGCTGCCGGAGCTGGCGGGCGGCGTCGAAGGTCGTGGAGGCGTTCGGCAGCAACACGTTCGACGCGGAGGCGATGAAGCAGAAGCTGCCCAAGCCCGTCTTCCAGTCGCTGCAGGAGACGATCCGCCGCGGCAGCAGGCTCGACCCCTCGATCGCCAACGAGGTCGCCGCACGCGGTCAAGGAGTGGGCGCTCGCGCAAGGGCGCGACGCCACTTCTGCCACTGGTTCCAGCCGCAGACCGGCCTCACCGCGGAGAAGCACGACGCCTTCCTGACCTTCGACGACGAGGGCATGCCGATGGAGCGCTTCAGCGGCGCGCAGCTCATCCAGAGCGAGCCCGACGCCTCGAGCTTCCCTCGGGCGGATGCGCACGACCTTCGAGGCGCGCGGCTACACGGCCTGGGACCCTCGAGCCCGATCTTCATCGTCGACGGGCCCAACGGGAAGACGCTGTGCGTGCCCTCCGTCTTCATCAGCTACCACGGCGACGCCCTCGACAACAAGACGCCGCTGCTGCGCTCGATGGAGTACCTCTCCGAGAAGGCGCTGGGCGTCCTGCGCCTGTTCGGCAGACAGGAGTCGACGCGCGTCGTGCCCGACGCTCGGGCCCGGAGCAGGAGTACTTCCTCATCGACCGCGCGCTTCTACGCGCTGCGGCCCGACCTCGTCGCCTGCGGGCGCACGCTCGTCGGGCGCCAAGCCGCCCAAGGGCCAGGAGCTCGAGGACCACTACTTCGGCAGCATCAAGGACCGCATCCTGGCCTTCATGCAGGAGACGGAGAACGAGCTCTACAAGCTCGGCGTCCCGATCAAGACGCGCCACAACGAGGTGGCGCCCAGCCAGTACGAGACGGCGCCGATCTTCGAGGAGGCCAACGTCGCCTCCGACCACAACCAGATCGGTCATGGAGACGATGAGCGCGGGTCGCGCGGCGCCACAACCTCGCGCTGCTCCTGCACGAGAAGCCGTTCGCGGGCATCAACGGCAGCGGCAAGCACTGCAACTGGTCGCTGATGGACTCCGAGGGCCGCAACCTGCTGGAGCCGGGCGCGACGCCGGAGCAGAACCTGCAGTTCCTGGTGTTCCTGATGGCGGTGCTGAAGGGCGTGCACCAGCGCGCGCGGGCTGCTGCGCGCGGCCATCGCCAGCTCGGGCAACGACCACCGGCTCGGGCGCCAACGAGGCGCCGCCCGCGATCATCTCGGTCTTCCTGGGCGACCAGCTCACGCGCGTGCTCGACGCGCATCGAGAAGGGCGAGCGGCGGCGGCGCGGCGGCGATCGAGCGGATCAGCCTCGGCATCCGCAAGCTGCCCGAGGTCGCGCGCGACAACACCGACCGCAACCGCACCTCGCCGTTCGCGTTCACCGGCAACAAGTTCGAGTTCCGCGCGGTCTCGTCGGCCGCGTCCATCTCGCTGCCCGATCGCGTTCCTGAACGCGGCGGTGGCCGAGGCGCTCGGCGAGTTCGAGGACGGCGATCCGGGCGCGCCGTCGAAGGGCGCGAGCCTGCAGGACGCGCGTGCTCGAGGTCGTGCGCGAGGCGGTCGTCGAGACGCAAGGCCGATCCGCTTCGAGGGGCAACAACTACTCGGCCGAGTGGGTGGAGGAGGCGCAGAAGCGCGGCCTGCCGAACCTGCAGCACGACGCCGGAGGCGCTGGCCGAGCTGGTGAAGCCGGAGGCGCGCGAGTTCCTCGGCCGGACGAAGGTCTTCTCGGAGGCGGAAGTCGAGGCGCGCTACCACGTGCGCGCTGGAGCGCTACATCAAGGACATCGACATCGAGGTCGAGGCGCTGAAGAACCTCGTGTCCGGCCACGTGCTGCCGGCCGGCTACCGCGCAGCGCTCGCCGCTATCCTGCCGCCGGCGGGCGCCAAGACGACGCTCGATCGGCCTGGAGCGGCGTCGAGGCCGCGGTCGACGAGGCCCTCAACACGGCGTGCGAGACCTGCAGGTCGGCGGCCGAGAAGGCGGGCAGGCGAGGGCGACCTCGAGAAGCACGCCCGACGTGCTCGCCGAGCAGGTCGTGCCGGCGATGGCGGCGCGTCCGCGAGGTCTGCGACCGGATCGAGGAGACGGTGGCCGACGAGTTCTGGACGCTGCCAAGTATCGGGAAATGCTTTTCCCGTCTAGGGACCGACCAAGCA
>ERZ1370068.11208-contig-9842_pt1 | contig 40769 bp, 67 predicted proteins | sample MGYA00561227_ERZ1370068 | MGnify/ENA primary metagenome ERZ1370068 (study PRJEB38410, sample SAMEA6850437) | metagenome | study: Metagenomic assessment of the ecological functions of the soil: analysis of the soil microbiota associated with the... | reverse complement strand
CTGGCCCCGACTGCGGAGAGATCGACATCCTCGAGAACATCGGCAGCGAACCGACAACCGTGCACGGGACGCTCCATGGTCCGGCTACTCGCGCGACAAAGGCATCAGCGCGTCGCACGCTGCCCGCGCCGGCTGGCCGACGACTTCCACGTGTTCGCCGTCGAGTGGGAACCGCACGCGATCCGTTTCTACGTGGACGACGACTTGCACAAGACGACCACGTCCGCGCATCTGCCGTCGGGGGTCACGCTGGGTGTTCGATCATCCGTTCTTCGTGATTCTCAACGTGGCTGTCGGCGGCGAGTGGCCTGGCAGCCCGGATCACTGCCGACCGAGTTCCCGCAAACGATGCTGGTCGACTACGTGCGCGTCTTCCGGCGAATGTAGGCCGGGGACGCGAATGTAGGCCGGGTCTTTGGACCCGGCAAACGCCGTCGAGGATGAAATGACGGACAGGGTCGATCCCGCACTGCCGGATCTTGCGAGAATTCCTGCGGCAACAGTGCAGGAGGGTGAGAGGTAGCGCGGCCGAGTCGCTGACGAGGAAGTGCCGTCGATCCGACTCGGGCGATTGTGGAACTGTTCGCGATCGGTTCGCACTGCACCCACTACCACGGACCTCTCGCCGACGGCTCGTCGTCGGCGACACGCATCCGTTGTCCCTGGCATCACGCCTGCTTCAGCCTGCGGACCGGCGAGGCGCTGCGCGCCCGGCGCTCGATCCCGATCGCCGTGCTATCGCGTGGTCGCGCGACGGCGACACGGTCGTTCGTCCGCGGCAAAGCTGGACGAGCCGCGGAGCCGCTCAGCGTCGCCCGGCGCAGCCCGATCATCCAGCGTCGATCGTCATCGTCGGCGGCGGCGCCGCTGGGCTCGCGGCTGCCGACATGCTGCGCCGCGAAGGCTACGACGGGCCGGTGACGATGATCAGCGCCGACAGCGATCCGCCGGTGCGATCGGCCGAACCTGTCGAAGGACTATCTGGCCGGCAGGCGCAGGAAGACTGGATTCCGCTGCGACCGCCGGAGTTCTACGACGGAACGGCGCATCGACCTCGTGCTCGGCACGCGTGTCGCGTCGATCGATGTCGGCGCGCGCACGGTGCGCGCTGAGCGAGCGGCACGCGCGCACGCTTCGGCGCGCTGCTGATCGCGACCGGCGCCGATCCGGTGCGACTGCCGATTCCCGGCGCGGACGGCGGCGACCGGTGCTACTACCTGCGCATCGTTCGCGGACAGCCGCGCGATCGTCGCGAAGCGCGCGTCGGCGCGAAGCGCGTCGTCGTCGTCGGCGCCAGCTTCATCGGGCTCGAGGTCGCCGCCGTCGCTGCGCACGCGCGGCATCGACGTGCGACGTCGTGGCGCCGGAACGCAGTGCCGCTCGAGCGCGTGCATGGGCACCGAGCTGGGCGCGTTCGTCCAGTCGCTGCACGAAGCGCACGGCGTCGTGTTCCACCTCGGGCAGACCGGTGGCGATCGCGTCGACGGACGCACGCGTCACGCTGAGCGGCGGCGAGACCGTCGACGCCGACTTCGTCGTGATGGGCGTCGGCGTCCGGCCGTCGATCGCGCTGGCCGAGCAGGCCGGAGCTCGCGTCGACCGCGGCATCGTCGGTCGAACGAGTTACCTCGAGACCAGCGCGCCCGGCGATCTTCGCCGCGGGCGACGTCGCGCGCTGGCCGGATCCGCACACCGAGCGAGCAGCATTCGCGTCGAGCACTGGGTCGTGGCGCGAGCGCCAGGGCCAGGTCGCGGCGCGAACATGCTCGGCCGACGGCGAGCGCGTTCGACGCCGTGCCGTTCTTCTGGAGCCAGCACTACGACGTCAGCGATCAACTACGTCGGGCACGCCGAGACGATGGGACGAGGTGCGAGATCGACGGCACGCTGAATCGCCGCGATTGCGCGGTCACCTACACGCAGACGGCGATCGAACGCTTGCACGTCGCCACGATCTTCCGGATCGGCAGAGTCTGCAGGCCGAAATCGACATCGAGCGGAGATCTCCTCGATAGTCAGGAGGCAGAATGTCAGCTCTCCACAATCTGATGACCGGAGTCGGTGCACCGGCATCCAGCGGCTCGTCGACGAAGAGCACTCAAGCTGTACGGCGGCAGCGGCAGCCTGGACGATCACGGACGCGAACGCCTGGCCTCGATCCAGGTCGAACCCGACCCGTGGCCGGGACCTGTTGCGGCAGCGCCGGGCACTGCGCGAGTTCGGCAGCGATCCCAACGACGCTCGAGTGAGGCCTCCTCGATTGTCGAGAAATACGAGCAGCAGGGACGTGCCGGGTTCGTTGTCAGCGGGACTCTGGCCGGCGTTGCCATACGACGCGTGGAAGGACACCTACGCCACGCTGCACATGTGGACGCAGGTCGTCGGCAAGATTGCGCTGGCGCAGGCCCCGCCGATCAATCACAGCTGGGCGGTGGCGTTCGACGCTCACGTCGCGGGGGTTGACGACCAAGACGCTGCCGCACGGCGACCGGTCATTCCGGATATCGTTCGACTTCATCGATCATCAGCCTGGTTATCCTGAAGCATCGGACGCCGGCCGTCGATCGATCGCGCTCGCGCCGAAGACGTCGCAGAGTTTTTACCGCGAGGTGATGGCGACACTTGCGACATGTCGCTGCCCGTGAAGATCTGGCCGATGCCAGTCGAGATCCCCGATCCGATCCGGTTCGATCAGGACACCGTTCATCGCCGTATGATCCGGTCGCTGCGAACCACTGCTGGCAAACCCTGGGCAGGTCCAGCGCGTTCACGGCGTGCCGGAGCGGGTTCCTCGGCAAATGCAGTCCCGTCCACTTTTCTGGGAGCTTCGACCTGGCCGTGACCCGCTTCTCGGGAAAGCTCGCTCCACCGCGCGAAGGCCCGGCGTTCATGCGGGACGCGTAGTCGCACGAGGTCATCAGCCACGGGTTCTGGCCGGGCAGCGGACCCGTTCTCGAGCCGGCGTTCTACGCGTATGCCGTTCCCGAGCCTCCGGCTTAAAGAATGCACGCGTGGAACCCGGAAGCGCGTTCTATCACCGGCGAGATGGGCGAGTTCATCCTGCCTGATGAGGTCGTGCGCACGGAGCGGCGTCGCCTGACGCGGCGCTCGCCCGATTCCTCGACACGACGTACGACCGGGCCGCCACTGCACTCGCGGGTTGGGATCGAGCGGCGCTGAACGCCATTCGCAGCGTCTGACGAACACGGCCTGCCAGACGCCAGGCCGCGCGATCACGCTACGTTTCCGGAGTCACCGGTTTCCACGCCGCTGCTGTCGCCGTTGCTCGTCAAGCGCACCGTATCGGGCAGGCCCCGCTGCAGGAATTTCATCCCCATCGCCCAGCCCGAGCCGCTCGTCTACGTGTGGGCCGGAGGCTTCGACCTGGGATCTCCAGGCCGCCAGGCGCTGGCGGGGACGCCGCCGCAACCGAAGTTTCCGAAACGGTCCTGGCGGCCGCTGAAGAGAGCTGGCGTGCCGGCGGACGTGCACGCAAACGAGAGTCGCTGCGGTTAGCGGATGATTCCCCCGCTCCACACAATGTTGCACGAAGTGCACCGATTCCGGACCCGCCCGTTCGACGTATAGGTGACACGGCGCGAATACCGAGCCGGCTACTGGAAGCAGACGATCGATTCAGTGGTGCTGGTGAAGGCTTCCGAAGGAGTCTGAGAATGTGGCGTGCTCCCGGACGAGAAGATCCTGACTGCATCGGGCCGCTACGAACGAAGAGCTCGTGGAAGGCAGGCGTGATGCTGGCCGGCGAAGGGCCTGACCTACAGAACAAGGGCGTCGCGGATGCGGTTCGATGACGACGGGAAGCAGTGACGCGACGGGCCCGTTCTGCCGAAACATCAAGGAGCTGATTGCCGGTTTCTGGATCTGGCAGTGCGAGTCCAAGAAGAGGCCGTCGAGTGCGGACGCGCGCGCCGTTCGGCGGCGGCATCGAGATCGAGCTGCGACCGGTTTTCGAGTTCGAGGACTTCGGCGCCAACCTGCGCGCCGGAAGCGCGCGAACGAACGCTCGTGCGCGCAGAGCTCGAACGGTTCGCCGGAGCTAGTCCATCCGGACGAGGCCGCGGCGGGTAGTACGCCTGATGGCCTTCGGTGCGACTCGATGCACCGCCGGAGCTTCTCGAAGAGATGTGCGAGGTGCGTCTTCACGGTGCGCTCGCTGATGTCGAGCTCGTTGGCGATCTCCTTGTTGGCCTTGCCATCGGCCAGCAGCTTGAGCGTCGGCCATCTCGCGCGGCGTGAGCTGCACGCGCGTCACGCCCTTCGGCGAGCTTGGCCGCCGCCGCTGGCGCGATGTAGGTCTTTCCGGCGAGCACGTCGCGAATGCAGTTCACGAGATCGTCGGCGCGAGATGTCGCTTCAGGCACGTAGCGCCTTCGCACCCGCCTTGAGCGCGCGCGAGATCTCGTCGTCGGTATCGTAGGTCGTGAGCACGATCACCCGCGCGTTCGGGTCGCGCTCGCGGATCCGCCGGACCGCTTCGACCCCTTCCATCACCGGCATCCGCAGGTCGAGCAGCGTCACGTCAGGGCGATGACGTCTCGTACGCCTCGATCGCCTCGACGCCGTTGCCGGCTTCGGCCACGACGTGGAGATCGGGCTCCTGGTTGATGATGTTCGCCACGCCGGTCCGCAGCAGCGCGTGGTCGTCCACCAGAGAGCACGCTCGCGCGGCCGGTCACCGGCGGACGCCGTTCAGCTTGCAACATGGACCTGCGTCGGCAGCGACGTCGGCTGCCACGCGAGCACGACCTCGGTGCCGTTTCGCGGCGCGGTGACGATCGTCAGCGACGCGCCGATCCGCTCGGCGCGCTCACTGCATGCTGGTCATGCCGAAGCCCGGACGACGAGCGGCTCGCGCGCGATGCCGCGGCCATCGTCGGCGACCGACAGCCGCAGACCGACCGACTGCGCGGTCGATGCGCGGATCGCGATCCGGCGCGCGTGCGAGTGGCGCACGGCGTTGGTCAGCGCTTCCTGCGCGATGCGCGATAATCTCGCGCTCGACGCCGTCGCCGAAGCGAGGAAGCTCGTCGACGACGAGGTCGATCGGCACGCTGGTCGTTCGCTGGCCTCAGATCGGCGAGGCGCTTGAGCGCGGTCGCCACGTTCTCGCCGCTGCCCGACGTTCGGACGCAGGGCGCCGACCGAGCGCCGCGCTTCGGTCAGGTGCGTGCGCGCGAGATCGATCGCCGTGTCGATGCTTCGACGCGATCTGCGGCGACAGCCTGGCGCCTTCGCGGTGAGCGCGCCTGAAGCTGCATGAGAATCGCGGCAAAGCCCTGCGCGAGGTTGTCGTGAATGTCGCGCGCCAGGCGGTTGCGCTCTTCGAGAATCGCCTTGCGCCGCTCCTCGGCCCGATGCAGATCGATCAGACGGTTGTGATGCAGCGCGAGCGCGGCCTGGTGCGCGATCGCCTCGATGAGGACGACGCGCCACCAGCGGCTCTCGGGTTCTGCAAGCCTGAGCGCTGCACACGGTCATCCATCCGAGCGTGCGGGTCCCGAGGGCAGCGGCGCGGCAATGGTCTCGGCCAGGCCGTTGCGGCGGCCGAATTCGCGCACTGGATCCGGCAGCCGGGTATCAACGTCGGTGTATTCGACCGTCTTGCTCCAGCCCGGCGAGTGCTCGAGCAGGTAATTCGCGAAGCTTGCGCAGGAATGGCCCGCCGTCCGCCTCGCTGGCCTGGCAGACGTCTCGCCCGGCCTCGGCTTGCACCAGCCAGATCCTTCACGTAGGCCATCCAGAGATTGCAGCGTTGAAGGTCTTCGTCGATCAGCCACACGCGCAGGTGTGACTCTCGCCTCTTCGACCATCGTCTTGCTGCAGCGCGCCGAAGAACCCTTCGATGTCGGCTCGCGCACCAGCAGATCGAGCGCGAGCTGCACGACCTCGCGGCCTGCATGTTCGCGCGGCATCTCGGCACGGCCGCGCGCGCACGATTGCGCGAATCAGCGCCGCGCGAAGCACCTCCGGATCGTTCGACTCCACTTCACGCGGATGCCGGAATTTTGCGCCGTCTGCGTATTCGCACGCCGCCGGGTTTCGTTCGTCTTCCACTTGTGCTCTCCTGCGCAGAGCCGCACACGATCAACTGTCTCCAATTATCGAGGCGGTTCGAGCGCCGCGCGAACAGCGTTTCGAGCCGCGGCCGGAAGGTCGAGCGGCCCATCGTCCAAAAGCTGCAGATCGCTCCTCGTGCTGACTGCGCTGCTTCGTCGTCGCGCCAATGCATGAACGGCGGATCACGCTCCTGCCCGATTGTGAAGACGCGTCGCGGCGCGCCGCACATTAGAACGCATTGAGGAGGTCGTTGCTGAAGCAGTTGGATCGCGGTGCACTCGTTACCGTCATCATGCACTCGCCGGGTGATCGACGCGCGCGTTCGCGCAGGAAGCCGGTGCCTGGCCCCTGGACGCGTCGAAGTGAGCATCATCCCGCCGGCGGTGTGTTCTTCACCGAAGACACCGACACCAATGAACCGAGCTTCGGCAACTACGACGTCGGCGGATCGGTCGCCGGAAACTTCAACCGCTACGTCGGCATCGAGGGCGAAGTGAGCGCGCGCGTTGCGGCGTCACGCAGGGCCTGCAGCTCGGGCCAGCGTGACCGCCGATCGGCGCACACCGCACATGCTGAACACGGCGGCAACCTCGTCGTGTCGGCGCTCAATCGAAGCTCGGTCACGCCGTACGTCACGGGCGGCGTCGGCGAGACTGAGCGTGTTCGAAACTCTCTGGCCTCGGGCATCAACAGCACCGAGACGTTCATTCACCGGGCAACGTCGGCGGTGGCGTGAAGTGGTGCGCGGCGCGCTGGGGCCTGAGAGGCGATTACCGGTTCATCGGCGTGCAGTCGAAAGACGATGCCCCGGCGTTCTTCGGAAGAGAGACAGGCACGGCCACCGCGTGTGCGGAGCCGTGCTGCTGAATGTCGTGCCCGTGAATGGAGAGCTCTGGGCTGATGTAGGCCAGGTCTTACAGACGCAAGCCAGATGGCGGGCCCAGCCGTCCGCCCTACATCTGATTGTAAGAGGAGACGGAGAGCAACATGGTCAAGCGAATGATTGTCACGCTCGGGGTGATGGTTGCGATCGCCGCAGCCCTGGGCTTCGTGAAGTTCCAGCAGATTCAAACCGCCATCGCGCAGGGGCGCGTCGTTCCAGCCGCCACCCAGAATCGGTGACGACGATTGTCGCGAACCAGGAGGAGTGGCCGAGCTCGTTCAGCGCGATCGGCACGATTGCCGCCGTGCAGGGCGTCGCCATCAGCGCCAGATCTTCCGGGAATCGTCGAGCGCATCCAGTTCGCAGTCCGGGCAGTCGGTCCGCGCCGGGGATGTGCTCGCCGTGCTCGACATCGAAGACAGGAGCAGGCGCAGCTGGCGGCCCCTCGAGGCGCAGCGCGAGCTCGCACGCCTCACGTTCAACCGGATTCAGGGTCTGCTGAACGAACAGGTCATTTCGCAGGCGGAGTTCGACCGCGCCAGCGCCGAATTCCAGCAGACCGAAGCACGAGTGGGCGAGCTGCGGGCGGTGATCGATCGCAAGACGATCCGCGCGCCGTTCTCGGGAATCCTCGGGCTTCGCCAGGTGAACCTGGGTCAATACTGGCGGCGCGGCGGCGGCGAGACTGGTGACGCTGCAGTCGCTGAACCCGATCTACGTGAACTTCGGCGTGCCGCAGCAGTCGCGATCGCTCAGATACCGGTCGGCCGTTCGGTTCGCATCACCGCCAACGACGCCAGCGGGTCTCGCGTGGACGGGACGCGTCTCCGCCATCGACTCGAAGGTCGATGAAGCCACGCGGAACATCCAGATCCAGGCGACGCTCGCCAACCCGGACGGCCGGCTGCGCCCGGGATGTTCGTTCAGGCCGAGGTGGCCCTCGGCCAGCCAGGCGCTCATCGCGCTGCCCGCATCCGCGGTCAGTTACGCGCCGTTCGGCGATTCGGTGTTCGTCGTCGCCGAGCTCAAAGGCCCGGATGGCAGCGTCTACCGCGGCGTCCGGCAGCAGTTCGTCAAGCTCGGAGCCTCGCGCGGCGATCTGATCTCGGTGCTGTCCGGGGTGAAGGCGGGCGACGAAGTCGTGACGTCCGGCGTCTTCAAGCTGCGCAACGGCGCCGCCGTTCTGGTCAACAACAAGGTCCAGCCCGGGCAACAACCCGTCGCCGAAACCGGAGAACAGCTGATGAAGTTCACCGATCTCTTCGTCAAGCGGCCGGTGCTGGCGATCGTCGTCAACCTGGTCATCCTGATCGCCGGGCATGCAGTCGATCCGCGCGCTGAGCGTGCGGCAAGTATCCGCGCAGCGACATCGCCGTCGTCAACGTGACGACGGCCTACATCGGCGCCAACGCGGATCTCGTGCGCGGATTCATCACGACGCCGCTCGAGCGCGTGATCGCCAGCGCCGACGGCATCGACTACATGGAATCGTCGAGCGCCCAGGGCCTCAGCACGATTACCGTGCACCTGAAGCTCAACTACGACACCAACGCGGCGCTGACGCAGATTCAGGCGAAGGTCGCGCAGGTGCGCAACGACCTGCCGCCCGAGGCCGAGGCGCCGATCATCGATCTGCAGACGCGCGGACAACCAGTTCGCGGCCATCTATCTCGGCTTCTCGTCCACCGATCTCGACCCGAACCAGATCACCGATTACCTCACGCGCGTCGTTCAGCCCAAGCTGAGCGCCATCAGCGGCGTCCAGCGCGCCGACATCCTCGGCGCGCGGACGTTCGCGATGCGGATCTGGCTGCAAGCCCGATCGCATGGCGGCGCACGGCATCGCGCCGTCGATGGTTCGCGATGCGCTCGCGCAGAACAACTACCTGTCGGCCGCTCGGCCACACGAAGGGCTCGATGGTCTCGGTCAATCTCATCGCCAACACCGACCTGCAAGACCGCCGGACGAGTTCCGTCAGCTGGTCGTGAAGGAGCAGAACGGCGTCGTCGTCCGGCTGGGTGACATCGCCGACGTCGTGCTCGGGGCGGAGAACTACGAGCAGGACATCCGCTTCAACGGCGAGTCGGCGACGTTCATGGGCGTCTGGGTGCTGCCGACGGCGAATACGCTCGACGTCATCGCGCAAGGTGCGCGAGGCGATGCCGCAGATTCAGCGCGCAGCTCCCGGCCGGCATGAAGGTCGGCATTCCGTACGACTCGACCGAGTACATCCACGACGCGCATCACGGAAGTGCTGCGCACGCTGACCGAGACGCTCCTGATCGTCATCGTCGTGATCTTCCTGTTCCTCGGCTCGTTCCGCTCGGTCCTGATCCCGGTCGTGGCGATCCCGATCTCGCTCGTCGGCGCCGTGTTCCTGATGATGATCGCCGGGTTCACGGTCAACCTGCTGACGCTGCTGGCGATCGTCCTGTCGGTCGGCCTCGTCGTGGACGATGCGATCGTGATGGTGGAGAACGTCGAGCGCCATCTGCACGAGGGCAAGCGGCCGCTGCAGGCGGCGATCGACGCCGCTCGCGAGCTGGTCGGGCCGATCATCGCGATGACGATCACGCTGGCGGCCGTCTACGCGCCGATTGGCATCCAGGGCGGCCTGACCGGATCGCTCTTCCGCGAGTTCGCGTTCACGCTCGCCGGCGCGGTCATCGTGTCGGGCGTCGTCGCGCTGACGCTGTCGCCGATGATGGCGCGCGAAGCTGCTGCGCGCGGGAGACACCGAGCGCGGGTTTGCCGGCTGGATCAACCGGCGATTCGAGCGTGTGCGGCACGGCATACCCGCAGCGCTGGCGGCGACGCTCCGCTATCGTCCGGTGGTGCTCGCCGTGTGGATCATCGTCGCGCTGCTGACCGTGCCGTTCTACATGTTCTCGCAGCGGGAGCTGGCGCCGGCCGAGGATCAGGGGTTCTTCTTCGGCTTCATCCAGGCATCGCCGAACGCGACGCTCGATCAGACGAAGCTGTTCACCGATCAGATCTACGACGTCTACAAGTCGTTCCCGAGAGCGCCAGCATCTTCCAGATCACGTTGCCCAACGGCGGATTCGGCGGGATGGTCGACCAAGCCGTGGAGCGAGCGGACCAAGACGACGCAGCAGCTGATGATGGAGTCGATGGCGCCGCTGTCGAAGATCGCCGGCGTGCGCGTCATTCCGCAGGCGCCGCCGCCGCTGCCCGGCGGCGGCAACTTCCCGGTCGACCTCGTGATCGCGTCGGCCGGCTGAGCCGAAGCAGCTGAGCGAGCTGGCCGAGCAGCTCGTGCAGAAGGCGTTCGCGAGCGGGATGTTCATCTTCGCCGACGCCGACCTGAAGTTCGATCAGCCGCAGACCGGAGGTCGTCTTCGATCGCGACAAGCTGCGGTCGCAGGGCGTCGATCTCAGCCAGGCGGGCCGCGATCTGTCGACGCTCCTGGGCGCCAACTACGTCAACCGGTTCAGCATCCAGGGCCGCAGCTACAAGGTGATCCCGCAGGTCGCGCGCGCCGAGCGGCTGACGCCGGATCAGCTCGAGCAGATCTACGTCACCGGTTCACACGACCGGCTGGTGCCGCTGTCGACGTTCGCCAGCCTGAAGTCGACCACCGAACCGCGCGACCTGAAGAAGTTCCAGCAGTTGAACGCGGTGCGCATCCAGGGCGTCATCCCGCCGCCGGTGCCGCTCGATCAGGCGCTGCGGTTTCTCGAGGCCGAGGCGCGGAAGATCCTGCCGCAGGGTTTCAGCATCGACTACGCGGGCGAATCGCGTCAGCTGCGAACCGAAGGCGGCAAGTTCCTCGGAACGTTCCTGCTGTCGGCGGTCCTGATCTACCTCGTGCTGGCGGCGCAGTTCGAGAGCTTCCGGGATCCGTTCATCGTCCTGGCGGGATCCGGTGCCGCTGGCGGTCGCGGGCGCGCTGCTGTTCTCGTTCCTCGGCTATGACGACCCTGAACATCTACAGCCAGGTCGGCCTGATCACGCTCGTGGGCCTGATGTCGAAGAACGGCATCCTCATCGTGCAGTTCGCCAACCATCTGCAGGAAACCGGCAAGGACAAGCTTGCCGCGATCGTCGAAGGCGGCCGGCGACGCGGCTGCGGCCGATTCTGATGACGACCGCGGCGACCGTGGTCGGTCATTTCCGCTCGTGCATCGCCACCGGACCTGGCGCCGGCGCTCGCAACAGCATCGGCATCATGCTCGTCAGCGGAATGATCATCGGCACGCTCTTCACGCTGTTCGTCGTGCCCTCGATTTACATGCTCGGTCGCGCGGAGGCGCATCGCCGCTGTCGAAATCCGTCGCGCGACAAGTGACAGGGTCCCGGAACTGGCGGAAGCAGTTTGAACGTGAGGGCTTTCATGAAGAAGAACCTGTTTCGACAAACGGCAGGCGTGTTTGCGGTGGCGACGACTTTGATCGCCGCGACGGCGAACGCGCAAGTCAATACACCGGCAAACGGCGAGCCAATCGCGCGAGACGCTTCGGCTGACGCTCGACGAGGCCGTGCGCCGCGCGGTCGAGAACAATCCTGAACTCGCAATCGTCCGCCTGGGGACCGAAGTCGAGGCCGCCAGGGTTGGCGAGAGCAAGTCCGCGTCACGCCGATGTTTTCCGACAGTCCTCGGTCGATCGAGCAGTGTGACGCCGCCGTCGAGCGTGCTGCTGGGCGATCGCGGCGTGGATCTGAACGACTTGTTCTCGTCGACCGGCGTCCAGCAGCGCATTCCGTGGGGGTCCGGTACCTGGAGCGCGTCCTGGGACACCGCTCGCACGACGACGAACAATCCGATCAGCAGTTTCGATCCGAGCATGCAATCCGGCTTTCAGCTCGCGTTCTCGCAGCCGCTATTCAAGAACCGTTCGATCGACGAGGCGCGGCAGCAGTACATCATCGCGAAGCGGAATCAGGAGAGCTCCGACCTCCGCTTCAGGGAAGCCGTCGTCCAGACGGTGGCCGCCGTGAAACAGGCGTACTGGACGCTGAAAGCGTCGATCGCCAACGTCGGCGTTCAGCAGCGGTCGTTGGAGCTTGCCGAGGAGCTGGCGCGCGAGAATCAGCTGCGCGTCACTGCCGGCCAGATTCCGCCGCTCGACCTCGTGCAGGCCCAGGCCGAAGTCGAACAGCGGCGGGAGAATCTGATCCGCGCCAGGACGATCGCCGAGGATGCGGAAGACACGCTGCGGCGGCTGATCGTCGAGTCCGTCGGACATCTCCTTCTGGCAGCGTGCGGATCGATCCGACTGAAGAGCTCACGCGTGCCGATCCAGGCTCCCGATGTCGACGCGGCTGTCGCCAGGGCGCTCAACCAGCGTTACGATCTCGCCAGGGCGGGTCAGGAACTCTCGAACGCCCGCACCAGCGTGGAATTCCTCCAGAATCAACGTCTGCCCGATGTGCGCCTGGAAACGTCGTATCCGCGGCAGCGGCCTGAGCGGCACGCAGTTCCTTCGAACCGGCGGCTTCCCGGGATCGGTGAGCGGGACACGAAATCTTGGCTTTGGCGACGCGATCGGACAGGTCTTCACCAATGACTACCCGACGTGGAGCCTTGGCGTCACGGTCAGCTATCCGCTCGGCCGGAGTTACGAAGAGGCGAGCCTGGCGCGCGCCGAGGTCGAACAACGGCAGGCGGAGCAGCGAATTTCGAGCCTGCGGATTCAGGCCGCTGAAACCGTGCGCAAGGCCGGGCGGCAGATTCAGAGCGGGTCGAAGCGCGTCGACGCCGCCCGCGCCGGTGCGTCGCTGGCCCAGCAGCGCCTCGACGTCGAGCAGCGCCGATGCGAAGTCGGATTGTCGACGACGTTCCTGGTGACGCAGGCGCAGCGTGATTTGCTCGAGGCGCAGGTGAACCTGCTTCAGACGATGCTCGACTACGAGTCGGCGATCGTCAATTTCGAGGCAGTTCAACAGGCGCCGCCGCTTGCTGCAGGCGATACAGTTGGTGTCCGGGGCGCTAACATCGTCCCGATTCCGTTGTCGACGCCGCGGGGATCTTCCGCGCCGGCGCAACGTCCGGGTTCTGAAGTGATCGCCGCCGCGCTTCTTTCGGGCGTCCACATGCTGACGCTGGCGCTCGGCGTCTGGGGAATCACCGAGCGCGGGCGCGCTCTTGCGCGTCCTCTCGACGATGCCGGCTGGAAGCGGCTGCTGTCGGCCGACAATGCGTGGGGCCTGGCCGCACTGTTGTGGATCACGTCCGGCCTGGCGCGCGTGTTCTATCGGCGGAGAGGAGCCGGCGTTCTATTCGCGCAATGTCTTCTTCTGGATCAAGCTCACGCTGTTTGCGGCCGTGTTCGTGCTGGAGCTCGCGTCCCATGGTGACGTTCATTCGCGTTCGGAACGCGCGCGCTAAAGCGCACGACGCTGCCGCGGTTTCCCCTCGACACCTATCGCCGCATTAATGCCGCCGAGCTCGCCCTGGTGATCACGATCGTCTTCATGGCGGCGTTCATGGCCCGACGGCGCCTGGATGTTCTGAGGTTGAGAAGTCCCTAGAACCCTGAACTATTTGCTGGTTATCTCAGTACCCTGCGCTTCGGTTTTGCGAGATCGGGTCCGGTCACGACATTTTCCAGCACGCCGCCGTTTTTCTCGATCGTTCTAATCGACGCGACGTTGTCGTCGTCGCACGTCAGCAGCACGCGCGATCGATGCCGAGATCGTGACGCGCAATCTCGAGCGATCGACGCAGCATGGCCGTCGCGTATCCTCGCCGTCTGAACTCGGGAACGACGACATACCCGATGTGACCTCCTTCGCGCAGGAGGAAATCGTTCAGCTCGTGCCGGATGGACACGCGCCCGACGATTCGCGATCCGTCAAAGCCGAACAGAAACGTCGACGGGCACATGATGCGGCGGCAGCTGCTCTCCGCGAGCCCGCTGTCGCAGCACGGCGAGATAATGTGCGAAGGGCATCCCTCGTCGTAGTAGTGCAGGAAGTTCGGCACGTCGGGTGTGGTGGCGCGGTGAGCCCGGAGAAACTCCTGCTCCTCGTCTTCTCTGGGCAGTCGAAGCACCATGCCTGTAGCATATCGAAGGAATAACGGGTGACCACCCGCACCCTCACGCGCATCGCCATGATCAGCGCGGGCATCATGCTCGCGCACCAGGTTGCCGCCAAGGCGCTGCGCGACGCGACGTTCCTGACGGCGTGGCCGGCGACGGCCCTGCCGCTGATGACCGTGGCGACGGCCGTGCTCACGGTCGCTCTCGTTCCCGTCGTCTCACGACTGTTCGAGCGCTACTCGACGCGTGCAGTGATCGCGTCGCGGATTCGTCGTCAGCGCCGCCGGCCACGTCATCGAGTGGGCGTTCTACGACAACGGGCGCTGGATCGCCGTCGCCATCTACCTGCACCTGGCCGGCGTCACCGCGCTGCTCCTGTCCGGATTCTGGTCGCTCATCTCCGGAACGGTTCGATCCGGCCGGCGCGCGTGCCGCATACGGCCAGCATCGCAGCCGCAGGCACTGCCGGAGGCATTGGCCGGCACCTTCGTGGCTGAACGGATCGCGACCACTGTCGGCTCCGAGGCGGTTCTCCTGTTTCTGGCTGCGCTGCACGTGCTGTGCTCGGGCGGCGTCGCATTGATGCGCGGCGCGCCCACGCTGCTGCCTGCGTCTGCTGGCACGACCGATCGCATGTCGGGCATTGGAGAAACCGCTGCGGGCGCCTTACGTGCGGACGATCGCCTGGTTCGTGCTGCTGACGAGCGCCAGCTCCGTGATCATCGAGTTCCTGTTCAAGTCGAACGCGAGAGCGTCGTTCGGGACCGGCCCCGATCTGTTGCGCTTCTTCGCGCTCTTCTACGGCAGCGTCCAGGTGCTGTCCTTCATCGCGCAGACGCAGTCGGGCCGCGTTCTGCAACGCGCTCGGGGTCAGTGGAACGCTGAACGTCGCTGCCGGCCGGCATCGGCGCCGCGTGCACGATCACCCTGATCGTCCAGGGATGGCCGGCGCTCACGGCGCTTCGCGGATTCGACGCGGTCGTGCGCAATTCGCTGTTCCGCAGCGGCTACGAGCTTCTGTTCGTGCCGATGGACGCACGCACGAGGAACCGCGCGAAGGCCGTTCTCGATGTCATCTGCGATCGCGTCGGCGAGGCCGCGGGATCCGGCCTCGTTCAATTCATGCTGCTGGCGGGGCTGGCATCGACGACGAGTTTTCTGGTGGCCGCAATCTTTCTCGCCGCTGCGGCATGGCGGATCGGCCAGCAGTTCGGCCACCTCTACCTCGACGTCGTCGAGCGCGAGCTCGTGAAGTATTACGACCGCCCGCAGGTCAGTCTGATCTCGGAGGCCGGATGGACCATGCTGCAGGTGCCGACGCCGCTCGTCACGGCGGCTGCTGCCGCCGCACCGTTGCCTGCCGCGCCAGCCAGTGCGCCATCACCGCTGGATCCGCCGCTCGAGACGCTCGCGGATCTGCGATCCCGTGATGCCGCCCGGGTCGCGGCGGCACTTGGCCGCGCCTCCGCGCTCGGCCGAGTGCACGTCGCTCAGATCATCGACTTGCTCGCCTGGGAAGAGGTCCTGCCGGCAGCCCGCGCGGCACTCGAGCAGCTGGCGCCGTCACATCTCGGCATGCTGATCGACGCGCTGCTCGATCCGGAAACGGATTTCGTCCTGCGCCGCCGTCTGCCGCGGATCCTCGGAACCATCGCCGACAGAGCGCAGCGTCAGCGGCCTGATCGACGGGCTTGGCGATTCGCGCTTCGAGGTGCGGTATCACTGCAGCCGCGCCATCGATCGGATCCTGACCGAAGAATCCGGAATTGCCCTTCGACCGCTCGAAAATCATCGCCGTGATCGAACGGGAGTTGTCCGTGCCGCCGCAGCGATGGCGCGGCTACCATCTGCTCGATCGACCGGAGGTCGGAGCCGGCGGCGCGTAGCGAATCCTCCGAGGATCGCAGTCGCGCCATCTCGAACACGTCTTTCAGCTGCTGTCGACGATCGTCGGGCGCGAGCCGCTCGACGCGGCGGTCCACGGCGTCCGATCGCCGCTCCCGGGCCTCCGCGGCCTCGCGATCGAGTATCTGGACCAGGTGCTGCCGCCGGCCGATCCTCGAGCGGCTGCGCGAGCTGATCGCCTCTACACCGTCCGGCGGCGATGTTCCTGCGCAATCTGCCGCGCAACCCACAGCCAGACAATCGTCAGGAGAACGCTGAACGCAGGCGAAGGCCGACACGGTCAGCGCCGTGACCTGCCCAAGCGCCACCACGCCGGCCGACACGACGTCGCCGGTTCGCGTGAAGAAGGTGTCGATGGCCGCCTTCGCCTTGTGCTTCGCTTCGCGCGCTAGGTGGGCAGGAACAGGGCCTGGCGCAGCGTGTTCTGAATCGAGTAGTCGGTGCTGTTCTCGAGGATTTTGCCGATGCGCGACCACGGCGAGGATCGGCACCACGGCGATCATCGAGTAGTTGATCGAGCGCGATCACCGGCAGCACGAACAGCGCGCCTCGCACGCCCATCCAGCCGGATCACGCGCGACGTCACGAACAGCTGCAGCAACAGGCCGACCAGGTTCACCGCGGCGGTGATCGAGCCGGAAAACGCCGTGATGAACTGCCGGCTCGTCGACCACGGCCGATGCGTCCGTGCCGAACCGCGCGGCCGCTTCGCCGACGATCAGCCGGTTGAGAATGTACTGGCCGGTGGTGTTGACGACGTTGAGCAGGATGATCAGCACGGCGATCCAGAAGCAGATAGCGGTCCTGCCAGATCAGCTCGAATCCGCCCTGCGGTCCGAGTGGTCTCCTGCGCCGGCGTCGTGCGCTTCGCGGTCGCGCCCGCTCGTCTCGCGCGCATTGACCATCAGCGTCGTCGCAGAGCGCGACCATCAGCACAGCCGGCGCCGAGCAGCATCAGCGTGTACGGCGTGTAGTTCAGGCCGCTGCACGAGCGGCGCCACCGCGGCCGCGCCGACCCATGCGCCGAGCGACTGACCGACGCCGATGAAGGGAAACAGCCGGCGTCCCTGTCCTTCCGTGAACAGGTCGTTCGCGAACTGCCAGAACTGCGACACGATGAAGACGTTGATCAGTCCGATCCAGATGTAGAAGGCGAACGCCTTCGCGCAGGCCGGCGATGCCGCCGGCGTAGAAGCACGACCAGCGCGGTCGCGAAAAACGTCGATGACGATCGCGATGAGCCTGATGCGGACGACCTGCGTGCCGAGCCATCCGTAGAGCGGCACGACGCCCATCAGCAGCACGGCCTGCGCCGCCGCCGAATAGGACGCGAGCTCGGCGCCGCCCTCGGTGAGAATGAGGCCATCGCGCGCCGGCTTCATCACCGAGTAGCCGGCGAGCAGCAGGAACACGTTCAGCGTCGAGCAGCAGCGGTGCGTCGCGCCCTCGCCGGCGCGAACGTCGGCGAACACCGACAGCGCGCGCTCGAGCAGGTTCTTCGGCGCGCTCGCCGATGACTTTGAAGACCGGCAGTGAAGCAGTGCGACTGCGGTTCGGGATGCGTCGCGAGCGTTCGCGGAGGCGGATGTCTGGCGTCATTGGCCTGCCGCCGGAATCGTGCGAGGCTGGTTTGCGATCGAGCCGCGGCCAGCAGCGCTTGTGCTCGTGCTCGTCGCGTGCGGCTGGTCCTCACCCGCCGTCGGGGCGTTCGCCGGCGCGGTGACGTCGAGGGCGTGGTGCAGCTCCCACCACGCATGCGCGTGCTCCGGCGTCCAGAGCGTTGACGGAATCGTCGCGGCGAGACGCTGCTCGAGCGTCGATCGCCGATCGCCGGCCGGCCGGCCGGATCCTTGGCGAGACACTCGAGGATCGACCGCATCGAGCGCCGGACGGCACCGCGAATTCCGACCGCGCGCTCGGCGGAACCGGCTGCTCGTTGCATGTGCGCCAGCGCGGTCGCGACCGGCGTGTCGCCGGAGAACACCGGGGTGCCGGTGAGCATGTAATAGGCGCACGCAGCCGAGCGAGTAGATGTCGGCGCGACCGTCCACGTCCGGCACGACCGAGCGCGATTTCCGGAGCCATGTAGCCCGGCGTTCCCTGCCGTCGACCTTCCATCGTCAGCATCGCGGCCGTCCGCGACGTCTCGAGTATGCTTCACCAGGCCGAAGTCGAGCACCTTGACGAAGTCATCGTCGGGCCCGAGCCGGCAGATGAAGATGTTGGCGGGCTTGATGTCGCGGTGGACGAGACCGCGAGCGTGCGCCTCGCCGAGCGAGTGACAGACCTGCCGCAGCAGATAGACCGATCCGCGCCGGGTCCATCGGTCCGAACTCCTGCACCAGCCGCTCGAGGCTCGATGCCGTCGAGCAGCTCCATCACGTAATAGAAGTCGCCTTCTTCCGTGACGCCGAAGTCGTAGACGTCGATCGTGTGGATGGAGCCGAGTGCGGCCGTGTCGCGCGCTTCGCGCTCGAAGCGCCGCACGATGGCGTCTCGCGTCCGCGCTGACTCGCGCCGAGCATGTCGCTGCGGATCAGCTTGATCGCGGCCGGGCGCGCCAGCAGCCGATGCTTCGCCCGCCAGACTTCGCCCATGCCGCCTTCGCCAATCCGCTCGATCAGCTCGTAGCTGCCGATCTCGCGCGCATGCTTCAACCGCGACACCCATGCTGTGCATCAGATGGCTGGTGAGGTAGGCGAGGAAAGCGCACGTGTAGTTCGAAGTGAAGAAAACAGGGACGGGCGATCGATCGCCGTCCCGCTGAAACCAGCCGACAGGAGGAGCACTGCCGGTCCACTCGAGGCAGCCAGCAGCGACGCGACGAGCACCTTGCGCGGCGTATTCGGCACGACCAGCGGATAGAGGACGATCCAGATGCATTCGGCCGGCATGAACCCAAAGAGCGAGTCCGGACGCGCCGGCAGGGTCGTCCAGAGCCGGGTAGCCGCGATCCCGATCGCGCCCGCAACCCGGAAACACCAGGCCCAGATCGAGCAAGCGCTTGCGGCGATGGCAGCTCGCGGCGCGCCACCACGTACACGGCCAGGCCCATGATCGTCGTCGCCAGGAACGGGAGATCCGAGTAGCGGAACGTCAGGCGAATCGGGCCGTCCGGACTGAGCAGCGCGCGGACGACGAAGATTAGCGAAGAGGCCGACGCCGAAATAAATCAGGCCGAGCCAGCGAGACGTCGCGACGCCTCCGCCAGGAGCTCGGGTGGAAGAGTTGAGGATGGGTAGCTCGAGCCCGCACGCGGCTTCGACCTGGTGTGTAGTCACCGACACGGCGTCTCCAAACGATAGAGCCTATCACCATCCCGCCTTGCACCGTCCGGGCAGGCCCGTCCATGGCCGCGCCTTTGGCGAGGATGACGCCAGCTCAACGCAGCAATTAGCCCGTGCTGGACGCATCGGATAGGATCTTCTGCTTACGCACGTGCACACACTGTGATACGATGCACATCGTGCAGGAACGGACTCCGGCCTCTCGGCTGACGAAACGGGCGAATTGCTGGACTCTCGCGCGGTCACTTACCTGGCGACCGCGGGATGATCTGGCATCGGTCTTGAAAGAAGCGGCCCAAAAGCGATTGATGTCGAATGCGCGCTGTTAAATGGTTCCAGGTGTGCGCAACGCTGGTCCTGCTGTCGGGGACCGCGACGGCGGCGCTGGCGCAGGCGCCCGACGCCGATACGCGCGAGGCTGTCATCGCGGACGCGCAAGCCGACAAGGCCCGAAGCTGCAAGCCCACGTTCCCAGCACAGGGTGAGCGGCTGGTGACGGCGTGTCGAGAACACTCTCCTGCTATTCGACGTCGAGGTGGCGGCCCTATTTCGAAAACGCTTATCGCGGCGGCGGCTTTCGCGCTTGGCGCCGCATACGTGCACCATCGTCAGCGCCTACAACTTCATCGACTTCCGCGGCAGCTACAGCATCCAGGTCATACAAGCGCGCCGAAGCGGAGTTCGTGTCTCCTCAGCTGTTTCACCGCCCGCGGAAAGCTGTCGGTCATGGGCGGATGGCGCGAGGCGACGCAGGTCGGTTTCTTCGGCACGGGAACCTCGACTTCCCTCGACGATCGCACGAATTACGGGCTGCAGCAGCCCGTTCGCATCGGCTCTGCTCACGCTCAGGCCCGACGAGGCGCTACCTGACGCTCATCGGCGGCGCCGAATGGAGCCGGGTGCTGCAGCGGCCGGGACAAGGCTTCGTATCCGTCGGTCGAGTCAAGCACTACGCCCGAAACGCTCCCGGGACTCGGCGCGGAGCCAGCCTACCTGAGGACTCAGGCTACGGTCGGATTCGATTGGCGGCCTGCGCCAGCAGCTGCGCGCGTCGCGGCGGGTTCTACGGCGTGACCTTCAATGACTTCGCCGACAGGGACAAGGCGTTCGAGGTTCCGCCGGATCGACTACGAAGCCAGTTCAGCACGCTGCCGATCCTCCGCGAAACGTGGGTGATCCCCTGCACTGGCCTGGCTTGTCGACCACGTCGAAGAAGAACGATCAGGACATCCCGTTCTTCCTGCTGCCGTCGCTCGGCGGCGGGTCAATCTGCGTGGATTCTCCAGCTGGCGCTTCCGCGATCGGCACAGTCTCCTGCTGCAAGCCGAGTGGCGGATTTCGGTGCAACCGCTTTCTCGACACCGCGGTGTTCTACGACGCAGGCAAGGTGGAAGGCGCGCGCCGAGGATTTGAACTTCGACGGCTTGAAAAGCGATTACGGCTTCGGCGTACGATTCCATAGCCCCTTCGCCACCGCGCTCCGTATCGACGTCGCGAGGAGCAACGAAGGGACGTCGCTCGTGTTTGCGATGGGGTCGGCGTTCTAAGGTGACTTTCATGAATCCCAGACACTTGCTTTGGCCTTCGCTCGTCTTTGCGGCGGGGATGTGCCTCTTGAGCGGCGCGGTGTCGACGACGAGCCCGCGCTTCTATCAGGACGACCCGATCAGCCGGGAACCCGAATCACAGGACGCCTCTCGTGCGACTGAGTCCGAGATCGGTGATCTGCTTCGAGATGACCTACAACCTGTTCGTGCAGCCGGGGCTACAAGCCGTCCGGTCTGCGCGCGCAGAACATCAACACTGATCGAAGAAGTACCACGACTCGAGCTGGTTCATCGACAGGATTGGGACGGGAACGGTCACGATCGACGAGGTCGTCCGCGGTCCGAACGTCGGGGCTCCCCGGATCCGTCGCGCTGGGTCATCTTCCGGGAAAAGACGTCGGGCGCACACCCCGGGCGTGACGGCGAGGGACGCCAAGGGCGAAACCTGGTTCCTCGAGTTCGACCCGCCTTATTACCCGGAAGCGGCCACCGCTGCCGTCGTCATGGCGACGAAGTTCTTCTGGGCGCTCGGCTACAACCAGGTCGAGTCGTTCCTGACGACCTTCGATCCGAAGCGCGTGGAGTTCGATCCGAAGGCGACGCTTCGCCGGCCGAACGGCAAGCGCACGCCGTTCACGCGCGACGACCTCAACGCGATCCTCGAGAGACGTCGCCCGCAAGCCCGACGGCACCTACCGCGTCGTCGCCGGCCGTCTGTTGCCAGGCAAGATCCTCGGCAACTTCCGCTACGAGGGCACGCGCCCGACGATCCGAACGATCTCGTGCCGCACGAGCACCGCCGCGAGCTGCGCGCGCTGCGCGTGTTCGGCGCGTGGACGAACCTGACGGACCTCAAGGCGCACGAACACGCTCGACACGCTCGCGACCGAGAACGGTCGCGCGGTCGTGAAGCACTGGCTTCAGGACGTCGGATCGACCTTCGGCATGAGCAACGACCTGCACGAATGGGATCTCGGCTGGGAGCACTTCTATCAGGGCGACACCACCGCGAAGCGCCTGTTCTCGTTCGGCTTTGCGCTCGAGCCCGTGGCAGACCGTGAAGTTACGTCGAGCGGCCGTCGATCGGGCAAGTTCGAAGGCGATCGCTTCGATCCGCGAACCTGGCGGCCCCAGACGCCGACGACCGCCTACATGGAGCTGCGAGACGACGATGCGTTCTGGGCGGCGCAGCGGGTCGCCGCGTTCAGCGACGAGATGATCGCAGCGATCGTCCACACCGGCGAGTTCAGCGATGCCGCCGCCGAAAAAGGCGCTCGTCGACATCCTCATCAAACGGCGCGACAAGATTCTGAGAACGTATCTGCCGGCGGTGAACCCGATCGTCGCGCCGCGCTTGGAGGACAATCGACTCACGTTCGAAAACGCCGCAGTCCGCGCGGATGTTGCGACAGCGCCGGAGGCTTATCGCGCCTCATGGTTCCTGCTTCGACAACACGACCGGCGAGACTCGTCCCCTGTCGGAAGCGACCAGCGCGACGACGACGATCGATGCCCTGCGGGCTTGCCGACCACGACCGGCAGCTTCGTCGCGGTGGACATTTCTCGCTGACAGCAAGGAACACGCCTCGTGGCAGCGGCCGGTCATGGCCCACTTCCGCCGCGATCCCACCGGCTGGAAACTCGTCGGGCTGCAGCGGATTGCTGATGACGGGGCTCGCCAGTCGCCAGTCGCCAGTCGCCAGTCATCAGTCGTCGTGCACCAGCACTAGTCGTTAGTCCGCAGCGTTAGCGTGGCGATGTCGGACGATGAAGCGCGCGGCCGAAGGCTCGCTCGAACCGGCTGTCGAGATCCTTGGCGAGCCAGGACGGCAACGCCGGCACCGTCAGGATCACGCGACGGCCGATCTCGCAGTCGACGGTGATCCGGCGGTCGCGCGGGCAGCGCGCTCGATCTCGTCGGCGCAGCGCCAGGACGATCGCGGCGCGGTCCAGCAGCTCCAGCGTCCAGCGCGTCCGCGAAGCGGCGCCATCGACATCACATCGGCGTGGCGATCGCCGGCCCGCTGCACGATCGCCGACACCAGCGCGAGATCCTCGTGCGCGAAGCCGGTGAGATCGGTCGTGCAGCAGGATGTCGGCGACGTGCTCGTGGCGATTCGACCACGTCGAGCGACCGGCCGATGTCGAGCACGAGCGCGGCGTGATCGATCGCGCATCGCACACGCTCGCTGGCGCGCGCGGCTCGAGCGCACGCTGCAGCGTGGCGGCGACCTCGCGCCGCCGGGCTGCCGCCGCCGGTCTCCATCCGTCGAACCGCGAGACCAGCGACTCGAGCGATGCCGTCTTTCACCGCGTCGGGGAGCCCATGGTGCAGCTTCAGCAGTCCGAGCGCGACGCCTTCGCGCACTCCCTGGCCCGAGCACCAGAATCGAGTTCGGCGCGCACGAACTCCGCCAGCGTGTGGATGGCGATCGCGCCGCCGACGATCGAGTCCGCTCGCTCCGCGCTCAGGCCGGAAATCTCGTCGCGCTGTTTCTCCGGGTCGAGGCCAGGCGATCGACCACCTCCGCGAGGCGATCGACCGACAGCTCGTATCCGTGCAGCGCTGCGGATCGGATACTGGCGCGTCTGCGCGATCGATCTTGGCCAGATTGCGCACGCGTGCCGCCGGTGCCGACCAGCACGTGGCCCGGCGGGAGCCGGCCGATTCGTGCCTTCTTCAGATTCGCCAGGACGAGATGGCGAAGGCGCCGAATCTGCTTCTTCGTCGGCGGGATCGGACGTCGAGGAACTTCTCGCTCACTCTCAGCGCGCCGAACGGCAGGCTGACGGCACTGTCCATCCGGCGCTCGGTGAAGCGAGTCACCTGCACGCTGCCGCCGCCAAGGTCGAACAGGAGCCCGCTCGAAGCGGCAACGCCGCGAACGGCGCCGGCAAATCCATAGCGGGCTTCTTTCAGCCCGCCGATGATGTCGATGTCGATGCCGAGCTCCCGGCGGACACGTTCGGTGAAGAGCGTCGCCGTTGCTGGCGTCGCGCATCGCGGCCGTCGCCACCGCGACGAGGCGGGTGGCCCCGGCGCTCGCGGCAATCGCCTGAAAATCACGCAGCGCCTCCAGCGTGCGCGACATCGTCGCTTCGCTGAGCTGCCGGCGCGTGTCGACATCGTGCACGAGCCGCAGGGAAGCGCGCGATCCGGCGAGCAGGCGCAGATGGCTCGAGGCGTCGCGCTCGAAACACCATGACGCGGCCCGAGTTCGATCCGATGTCGATGACGGCGACAGAGTCGCGACGAGCGGAGGCGGTTCGCTGACGCATGTTGTCGGGCTCCTGCACGGGTCCCTCGTTCATCCGTCCAGGGACGCCCGCGTGAAGAATCGCCGGTCAGCTCTCGATGCGTGCCGCTCCTTCCAACCCGTACTTCCGCATCCGGACGTAGAGCTGCGTTCGCGACAGGCCGAGATGCCTGGCGGCAATCGACTTGTTCCAGCGCGTTTCTCGAGGACCCGCGCGATCGTTTCGCGCTCGACCGTCGTGAGATGGCTGATTGGCGCCGACCGCAGCGGCGACGACGTCATCGGAGGGCTGGTCAGGGGCCAGATCTTCAGGCCGAATGACATCGCCGTCGCAGATGATGGTCGCGCGCGCTCAGCGCGGGTTGTGCAACTCTCTCACATTGCCCGGCCATTTGTGCTGCAGCAGTGCTCGCGCGCGGGTGTCGCCAAGGTCGCGGGCGGCCGGCCGAAGGATTGCCCAATCGTCTGCAGGAACGCCGCGCTGAGTGGCAGGATGTCATCCGATGCGCGTTCGCAGCGGCGGAATGCGGATCTCGGAAGACGTTCACCCTGTAATAAAGGTCCTCGCGAAACGTGCCTTGGTTCAACACCCGGGCGAGGTCGCGGTTGGTCGCGGCGACCACGCCGGATGCTGGCGCCCAGCGTGCGGCAGTCCCCCTGAGCCGCCGGAAACTCCCGTTCCGCAGGACGACGCAGGGACTCCGCTTGCTGCCGAGAGCGTCGTATCTCGCTGACTTCTGTCGAGAAACAGCACGCCGCCGGCCGCCAGCTCGACCTGCCCGGGTTTCACTCCCGCAGCGCCCGGTGAAGGCACCACCTGGCTTCGTAGCCAAACAACTCGGACTCCGGCAGCCGCCCTCGGCAGCGCCCCGCAGTTGAGCGCGCACGATCAACGGTCCAGTCGCTTCGGCGCTCGAGGCGCCATGGATGTAGCGCGCCACCACCTCTTCGCCCGTGCCCCGACTCGCCGGTGACGATCACCGTTTCGCGTTCTCCCCGGCGGCGACCACTGCGTGGCTCGCCTGAGGAATCTCGCGCCACGGGGCGGGATTCGCCCACGATGCGAAGGCGCGGTTTCGTGATGGCCGCCCGCGGCGCCGCTGTTCGCGTAGATTTCATTGTCGTCGCCATGGTGATATTGAAGACCGCGCGAACAATACCCGCTTGACGATCGTCTCAGCCCATACCGTGGCATTAGATGGTATGCGATGAGCATCGCCGATGGGGCGGTTTGTGGATCGTCGTCTTCCGGCCCTTGCGTCGCTGAATTCTGCAATCGCACGCAGAGCAGCCCTGAAAGACCCTCGCGCTGAACGAAGCTCGTTTGTTCCGGGCGTTCAGCCAGTCGAGCAACCTCTTCGACAGAGCATGGCATGCGCGACGCCGCCCGCCTCGGTCATGTCAGATGCGAAGGCGAACGGCTGATGTCGACGCCGCGACCTGCTGAAATGTCGCAGTGCGAGTGCTGCCCCATGGAAGTGTGATTCGGCCTCGAGTTTGACGCTGGGACTCACCGCGCTCTGGCTCTTGGACGGTCTCCAGTGCAAGTGGTACTCGGTCATGACGTGCTCCTGCTTCTACCGGGCCGATGTCTTCGGCGCATCAGATGGATTGACGTAGCGCGTGTCGGTCGGTCCGGATTCCCGTGATCTGGACGAGCACGGGCTCGGCATCCAGTTCGAGCAAAGTGATTCTCGCCGCCAGGCTCGGAGTAGACGCTTCCCGGCGGGCAGGCGTCTTCAGCGCGCCTTCGTCGAAGCGATCGCCGTAACCGAATTGCCAGGTGCCTGAGACGACGGTCGCCATCCGATCGTCGCGATGCGAGTGCGCCGGAATCGTCGTGTTCGCGGGGACCGACAGGATGATGGTGTAGAAGCCGGCCTTCGACGGATCGCCGGAGAGGACTTTCGTGCTCACGCCGGCGAGGCACGGAGCTGCCGACTTGTTCCGTAGCCGGTCTGGTTCGCGCGAACCTCGCGCCGGTGTCAGCCGCATCTGCGGAAGTTGTGGATCCGGACGGCCGTGGAGTCGGCGGAACGCTCGCGGAGCGACGTGGTCGCACGGCGCTGACGTCGAGGAATGCATACGAGCGCGTCCATCGTCGCCTGCGGGCTTTCCTCCATGATCCAGTGGCCGGTGTTCGGCAGCGTCACCGATCGGGCATTCGTGGCGACGAGCTGCACCTGCTGTGCCGAGCGCGTCGCCGTTCGCCTTCTCTCCGCCGATCGACAGCACCGGCATCGTCAACTTCGTTTGCGCCAGTCGCGTGAAGTCCCTCGCCGCCTGCTGAAAGGACACGAAATACGCCCAGGCCGCGCGCATTCTGCCGGGACGCGCGTAGCGCGGCGGTGTACGCCTGACGATCGGCCTCGGGAATGCGAGCGTGTTTTGTCGGCCGCCAAGTCGTTCCAGAAGTGCTCGAAGTAGGTCCGCTCCCGTCCTGCGAACCAGCGCTTCCGGCGTCGGTCCGTTGAATCGGAAGTGCCAGATCGCCCGGATCGTTGTAGATCGCTTCCCACCCCTCGACGCCCGGGAGAAACGCATCCATCAGCACCAGCCGATCGACATCAGCCGGAAACTGCGCGGCATACGCGTAGGCGACCATCAGGCCTGATGTCGTGGCCGACGACGGCCGCTTTGCCAGGCGCTAGTCTGCTTGACCAGATCGTGAATGCGAGCGGCGCCGCACGCGTCATGTCCAGTCCGTCGGGCGGAATCGCCGATGCCGCCGATGCCGGGCAGGTCGGGTGCGATCACCGTGAAGCGTGGCAGCCAGGCGCGGCATCAACGGCCGCCACATGCGTGGAGGTTTCTGCGTAGCCGTGCAGCAGGACGATTGTGGGCCCGTGACCGGCGACGAGTACTGAAAGTTCAGCCCGTCCAACATCTGCTGTCCGTACCGAGATCGCTTCGAGTGCCCGCCTGCTGTTGCGCGCCCGGATCGGCGCCGGCGAGAAGCTCGCCATCACCAGCAGGGCACAGCCTGCAAACCAGCGCTGTGCCCATCTGATTTCTCCAGTCCGTGGATGTTGTCTGCCTCGCTGCGACTCGGCACGGTGCGAAGGGTGAATCCGACGCGAGGAATGCCGCCGCCTGCCGCGTAAAAGACTCGTGAAACTGGAACAGAGAGCCGTGTCCGGAGTCCGGATACACCAGAAGCATCGGCGTTCGGAAGGTTCTCGCTCAAACCGATACGAGTTCGAGACGGGGATCATTTCGTCGTGGACACCATTGACCACAAGAGTGGGCTGATGGATGCCCTTGAGATCGGCGACAGCGCGTCCCGCCGGTCTGCTCCCACTCACGGAACGCCGCGATCTGCGCGGCGGCGACGTCCGGTCCGGACGGCGTGTCGAGATCCTCTTCCGTTGCGCAAGCCTCTCGACAAACGCACCGCCGGCCGCCTGGCCTCGACGACAGTCGGCGCAAAGAAGATCTTCTGCAGCACGGCGTAGCCCTTGAGGGTCGGGATCACCGAGGTGCCTGGCCAGGCTCGGTTTCTCGAGGTGCATGATGTCTCTTGCCGCCGCGCGGCGCGGTCCCGACCAGAATCATCCGGCCGGAAAATCGACGGGCGCTCGAGCGCCATCTGCTGCGCGACCATTCCACCGAGCGAGAATCCGAGCACGTCGCAGCTGAAGAGCCCAGAGGCCGTCCAGGAAATCCAGCAGCGTGCGATGCCATTCCGGCAATCGTGGTGGGCACCTCGCCGCTCGACCGTCCGACGCCTGCGCTGTCGACCAGGATGACTTCTCGCTCTGACGCGAGCGGATCGGTCACCGCAGGATCCCAGTTATCGAGTGTGCCGGTGAAGTGCTGGAGACAGATCAACGGCCGTCCATGTCCGCTGCCGAAGCGGTGCGACCGTACCCGTTCGTTCCCCGCTCGGACGAACTGCGTTGGGGCCGTCGTTGCCGGCGGTCAGTGTGATTGACATTTGCTGATCCTCAGCGCGTTGTTCACATGGAGAGTCGCTCTCACGGCGTCACCATCCGGCACGCGCAGCGGGACGGCTCAAGAGAACCCGGCTCACGACCACGACCCACACGAGGCCGATGATGGGCGAGACGAACCGCGAATAGGCGCCGTCCGGTGCCCAGAATCCAGCCGCTCAGCCACGTGGTGCCGCCCAGCAAGCGCGAGCACGACGGCTGCGACCCCAGCCGCGAAGAGCGCGTTCGAGATCAGCCCGGCCCGCCAGAGCCCGAACGCCGCGGACATGATCAGCATCGCGCGCGGGAACGAACTCAACACGACGCAGGCCCACGCGAAGTCGTTCAGTCCCGATGTGAGCGTGTGATTTCCGGAGCCGGCGATCGAGTACGCGAGGGCTGCGCCCACCGTGATGAGCAGGAGGAACAGCGCTCCGACCGCGGCGCTGGAGGCGGTCGCCGCCGCGCCCCAACCGTCCTGCCCCGCATCCGCCAGGGTGGTCCTGAGCGCCGCCGCGAACCACATGAGGTTGAGGACCGCCAGGCCGGAGAACACCGCGGCGATCAGGATCCGCGTGCGATCGCCGTCGTAGAACGCGACGAGTGCGTCGGCCGACGCGCCGACCTGCGGCTGATAGCCGTAGATGACGTACGCGATGATGAAGCAGACCGACGAACTGGATGCCGGCTCGTGCGCCACAAGCGTTCCCAGAACGCGGCCCCGCACCCGCTGGTGCTGTTCACGCCGACGGATGCGGTCATGGTAGTCGATGCGCTCATGACAATCTCCTTTCGAACCGAAGGTGAATTCGCAACCTGCGCATTCTGACCACTCCGGTGATCGGGAATCTATTGGACGAAGGTATCGATCGTGGTGAGGACTTCTAGCTCAACCCAAGCGCGGAGTTGCGTCCACCCAAGCCCTCCCATGCGTGTTCGCCGAGTCGAGCGAGTCTGCACAGGGTAGCGCATCGCCAATTGATCTGCGCGATCGTCTAGTTGAGTGTCGCCGCTCGTGCTCCGTTGTTCCGCGCTTCGATCGCCTTGACGGAGTTGTTGAACGCCTTTTCCAGGGTGCGCTTGCCGATGGTTCCGAGCACAATCCCGAGCAACCGTCCCTTGAGGTTCTTGCCCTCGCGCACCACGACGGCATCCGGGTCGGTGGTCCCGTCGGGCCGCCGCGTGAAGCTGTGGGTGTGGCCCGAGCCGCCTCCCACAGGTTGGAGTCGGTGGTTCTCATCACAACGCGGTCGGATCCGACCGGTATCAGTCCTGTTCGGCGAACGTCTGCGCCTGCGTCTTGCCGTACGGATAGAAACCCGCCTTCTCGCCCTTCGCCCAGGCTGCCCGCTGCTCCGCGCCTGCTGATGTCCCAATCGGGACGGCAGCGCTGCAGCACAGCGCGCAGATCGAGGCGCAGCTCCTCGACCGTCGGCCGGCCGAAGAACCAGTAGCCGTTGTAGATCTTGTAGACACGCAGGCCGGGCTCGAGCACCAGCGTGTGAGGGATCATCGGATTGTGATGCGGGTCGGTGTATTCCGCGATGTCGAGATCCTTCTGCAGCTTGCGCCCGGGGTCCGAGAGAAACGTCCAGTGCGCGCCGACGCCGGCGCGGAACTCGTTCGTCTCGAGCAGGTTGTCGGTCGAGATGGTCACGAGACGGCAGTAGCCGACCTGCATCTCGCGATGGAGCTGCAGGAGCCCTTCGTGCTGCCTCCGTTCTTTCGGACAGAAACCTCCGCGGGAGAGCACCAGCACGAGCGGATCGCCTCTGCTGCAACTCTGAGAGCGTGCGGTGCTTGCCGCGGTGGTCCGAAAGCTCGTAGTCGGGAAAGACCGCGCCGGGAACGATGTCGGGCCGCGCATGCCGTCAGGCCTGCGCCTGGCCGCTGCCGCTGGCGATGCGGAGGGTGGCGTCGTTCGCTGCTTCTTCGGAAGTCCTTCCGCGCTCGCGCGCGACGATGTAGCCGCGTACCACTCCGACCAGTGGTGCTTGGGCGCCTGGATCCGCATCGCCATGGAGCTTCTCGGCGTCGGCCAGCAGCTCGTCAGCGTCGGCACATCGATGCTGCTGACTCCTCGCCCGAAGCCGCGTCTTGATCTCCCTGGAGCAGCCAGCTGTTGCCGTCCGGATCGCGGAACGTGGCGAACGATCTGTAGCTGGCGTGATCGGGTGCCGGCCCGCTGACACGACCGCTCGTGCGGTCGGACTGGAACCGAGCTCCCGGCGTCGTCGGGTAGAAAACTCGCAGCTCACCTCGGCGCCGCGGGGCGGCGAGATCATTGCCGGCGCGGCCCCGATCTCCGAGACGACGAGATACAGGTTTTGCGCCGAGCCAGGCGCGGCCGACGTCATGTTCGTGCCGAACTGGATCGAGCACGCCGAGCCGGGCGGCGTGAACTGACGACGCGGAAGCCGCTGGGAAACGCAAAGTCGGCGTCGAGTCGCCACCCGAGGCCTCCGTAAAGCGCTTCGCGCGATCGACGTCGGATACCGGAATGACGACCACCTCGAGTTTCAGATCGACGGTCGCGGCGCTCGGGACTTGTGCTGCCTGTTCGTTGATGGTCTGTGTGCCGCTCATAGTGACCTCCGTGCTTCGTCGTCGCCGGGCCTAAAGACCCGGCTGGATCGTTCAAGCGTCGTTTTGCGGCGAGCTCCTGCGATTTTCCCGAGCACCCGGTTGAAGGCCGGGAACGGGTGGATGACGTCGGCGAGCGTCGTCAGCGGGGTGCCCAGCTTGATCGCCGAGCACGAGCTCGCCCAGGATCTCGCCCGCGCGCGGCGTGACCAGCGTCGCGCCGATCAGCACGCCGCGCTCGCGGTCGCCGACCAGCTTGAGCGCGCCGCTGTGAAAGTCGTGGATGTAGCCTCGCGCGGTCTCGGCCGGATCGGCGCTGGCGACGACGACGTCGATGCCTTTCGCGCGCGCGGCAGCCTCCGACAGCCCGACCGACGCGATTTCCGGATCGGTGAATGTCACGCGCGGGACCGCGGTGTGATCGGCCCTGGCGTCCATGCCGCGCAATCGCCGCGCGACCACCTGACCGTGGTAGTAGGCGAGGTGGGTGAATCCGCCGAGTCCCGTGATGTCGCCGGCTCCGAAGACGCCGGGCCGCGCTTCGAGCGTCGCCGGGTCCACCTTCAACCAGCCGCGCTCCGTTCTGTGCGAGCCCGGTTGCGCGCCACGCCTCCGCGTTGGGGCGGCGGCCCGTGGCAACCAGCAACCGGTCGGCCGAGACCACGGCTCCGGACTTCAAGTGGACGACGACGGCCGAGCGTTGGCGCGATGGCCCCGCGGATTGCTGTTTCGACGGCGACACAGGGTCGCCGATCATCAGCGTGATGCCGTCCGCCTCCAGGTGTGGCCGGAGCGCGGCTCCGGCCTCCGGTTCCTCGAGGCCGAGGAACGTCGGTCCGGCTTCGATCACGGTCACCTTGGAGCCGAGGCGTGCGAAGGCCTGCCCCAGCTCGACGCCGATGGCGCCCCCGCCGAGGATCGCCAGCGACGCCGGGCAGCTCCTTCGGAATCGCCGCCTGGCGGTTGGTCCAGAACTCGACGGTGTCGAGGCCGGGATCGGTGGGATCGCCGCGGTGCTGCCGTTGGCGATCACCACGGCGCGGCGCGCGATCAGCTGCTCGCTTCCAACCGTCGACCGTGCGCAGGTCCGTCAGTGTCCCTTCGCCTCGAAAGAGCCTGGCCCCGGTCGCCTCCATCGCGGCGGCAGGCCGGCTGTCGTCGAGGTCGCGTGCCATCCACAGCACGCGTTTGGAGACCTTGGGAAAGTCGACGGTCCATTCCACGCGTGAGGCGGCGAGGACGCGAGCGCGATCGGCCTCGCTCAACGTTTCGCCCGAGCGAAGCAAGGTCTTGGAAGGCACGCAGCCCCAGTACGGGCACTCGCCGCCGACCAGCTCTCGCTCGACGACCGCGAGCGTCAGCCCGCTGTCCTGAAGGCCCGCGGCGATCGCTTCTCCGGCGACGCCACCACCGAGACAGACGACGTCAAACTCCTGAGACACTGTCTACCTCCGCCCGCCGCCATCGAAGAATGCTCGCGTGGAAGGAAATCGTCCATCGAGACTTTTTGGTATAGGTTGGGTCCATGCGACTTTCTAGTCAATCCGAAACGATCGTCGCGCTCCACGGGCAAAAGCTTTCCGCCGCCGAATTGAGTGCCCAGCCGCTCGACGTCTGAAGGCCGTCCGTCACACAGCTCGATCGTGGCTTCTGCGAATGTGACGTCTTCGAGATGCCAGCTCCACCCGGTGTTGATCTGCGCGCCAGGCTGGATGCGCCCGATTGGAATTCTCGCGCGCCGCCAGCCTGCGCCGCCCGGGCGGCGGCAACTTGATCGCTCGTGGTGAGCGCCACCCGAAACGTCTCGTTCGCAACAGCGAAGGTGACCACGGCCGCCGGTGATGGAGCGTTCGATGTTGCGTTGCACCCTATCGAGAGGGCCATTCCCAACGCGGCGGCCGCCATGAGCGTCGATGGTCGAAACGCCAGTTTCAGAGCGCACCGTTCCTTTTCAGACAATCTCCTCGATCGTATGCACCGGGCCTTCGGCACGGATTTCTCCGATCCCCACGGCGATCAGACGATTGAGGAACAAATATTTTGACGCGGCGGTCTCGAAGCGCGGAAGCGTCCGCAGGTAATGGTTCGCATCGTCTCGCAGGCCGCTGAACGTCATGTGAATCAACGCGCCATCGTCGGTCTCGAGCGTCGCGCGCAGGTCGAGCTCGAAGGTCCCGTCGGCGCGGGCGGTCACCCAGTCGCCGCCGCCGGCGAGCACTCTGCCGCGGAGGCGCTCGCCTTCAAACGAGCCGCCGGTAATCGGAAAGACCGGGATCCTGCCGCGCGGCGTCGCGCCGATCTCTTCGGTTGCTGACGTCTCGAGGCGCAGGAGCATAAGTGGACGCGATTCCATGGCGTTCTTTCTCGTCACAGGACTTCGTGGATGGTGTAGATCGGACCCTCGGCGCGGCGGTCGCCGCCGGCAACCGTGACGATCCGGTTCAGGAACGCATATCTCGCGTCTGCGGTATCGAAGCGCGGCGTGGTGCCGGAAGTAGTAGCTCGCCGGATCGACCGGCTCGCCGCGTCCGAGGGCCGCAATCACTTCCGGCGGGCCATGGCGCAAACCGAACGAGCGCATGACGATGAGCGCTCCGTCGTCGGTTCGCAGCGTCGCGCGCAGGTCCAGCTCGAGCACGCCGTCGGCGCGCAGAAGGAGCCAGTCCGCGCTTGCCGCTGCGACCACAGTGCCGCGGAGCCGGGGGCCTTCGAAGTCTCCACCGCTGAGCGGGGCGGTGCGGCGAGTGCCGAGCGGTACGGAACCGACGATCTGAGGGCTGGCGACGGTTACCCGCAGCGTCATCAGCAAGCGTGTGTTCATCAGGGCCTCAGGACGGTCCGCTCCATGATTGGAATCCGCCGCCTCAGAGAAGATCTATTGGACGATCGTATGGTCGATACCTTCGTCTGATAGATCGCGGTCGATCCTTCTGCTGTCTAATGGTTATGCCATAACCGGTGAACGACGTGGCTGACCTGAGTGACCGCGATCGGCGGGATTTCTTGCGGAGAATGGCGATGACCATCGGAGCCGCGCACGCCGGCCTGTTCGCCGCGGGCACGATCGAGGCGAATCAGCGCGTGCCGCGCGAGCTGGCTGCTCTCGGCCGGGCCGTCGAGTGGATCAATTCGCCACGCCTGACCCCGGAAAGCCTGGCCGGCAAAGTCGTCCTCGTGGACTTCTGGACCTACACGTGCATCAACTGGCTGCGCACGCTCCCGTATGTCCGCGCCTGGTCACAGAAATACCCGCAGCTCGTCGTCATCGGCGTGCACACACCCGAGTTCCCGTTCGAACACGAACGTCGCCAACGTCCGACGGTCGGTGAAGCAGATGCGGATCGAGTACCCCGTCGTGATCGACAACGACTATTCGATCTGGCGTGCCTTCGACAATCACTACTGGCCCGCGCTCTACTTCGTTGATGCGCGCGGTCGAGTTCGGCAGCATCAGTTCGGCGAGGGCGAGTGCGAAAGTCGGAGAACGCGATTCAACGGTTGCTGGCCGAAGCAGGTGTGGCCGGGGTTGGCGGCGGGTCGGTCTCGGTCGATCCCGCCGGGCTGGAAGCAGCTGCGGACTGGAGCGACGTGAGGTCTTCGGAAAACTACATCGGCTACGACCGGACCGAGAACTTCGCCTCGCGTGGCGGCGGCGATCTGAATCGACGCCGCATCTATGCCGTCCCTTCGCGCCTGGCGCTCAATGAATGGGCGCTTGCCGGCGAGTGGACGATGGGCAGGCAGGCAACGGTCTTGAACAGTTCGAACGGCCGCATCGCCTATCGCTTTCACGCGCGTGACCTTCATCTCGTGATGGGTCCGCCACGGCAAGGAGGCTCCGTGCGATTCCGGCTGTCCATCGACGGCCAGCCGCCAGGTCCTGCACACGGCGCCGACGTGGACGCCGGCGGCAACGGCACGGTTGTCGAACAGCGGCTGTATCAGTTGATACGGCAGCGGAAGCCGATCGTCGATCGGCAGTTCGAGATCGAGTTCCTCGACGCTGGCGTGGAGACGTTCGCCTTCACGTTCGGATGATGTGACAGGTATGCAAATAGGCATTGACAGCTTTGCCGCCGCGTTCGACGAGAACAGCCGCGCCGTGAATCCGGCGCAGCGGTTGCGGCAGCTCATCGAACAGATCGAGCACGCCGACCAGGCCGGGATCGATGCGTTCGGTGTCGGCGAGCATCATCGGCGGGAGTTTCTCGACTCCGCGCCGCACGTGATTCTTGGAGCGGCGGCCGTGCGCACCGAGCGGATTCGCCTGACGAGCGCCGTGACCGTGCTGAGCGCGGAGGATCCGGTCCGCGCGTTTCAGAATTTCGCCACCATCGACTTGTTATCGCGCGGACGCGCCGAGATGATTGTCGGCCGCGGGTCGTCCATCGAGGCCTTTCCGCTGTTCGGATATCGCCTCGAAGACTACGACGCGTTGTTCGAGGAAAAGCTCGGCCTGCTGCTCAAGCTTCGCGAGGAAGAGCAGGTGCACTGGTCCGGCAAGTGCCGCCCGGCGCTTACGGGACAGGGTGTCTATCCGCGACCGGTGCAGAACCCGTTCCCGATCTGGCTCGGTGTCGGCGGAACACCGAAGTCTTTCGCGCGCGCCGGCATGCTGGGGCTTCCGCTGATGGTGGCGATCATCGGCGGCGAACCGCGCCGTTTTCGTCCTCTGATCGATCTATACCGCGAGACCGGCAAGCGGCAGGGCTACAGCCCGGAACAGCTGAAAGTCGGCGTCCACATGCTCGGTTACGTCGGCGAATCGACCGCGGAAGCCGTCGAGACTTTCTATCCTGGCTACGCGAAGGCCATGACCGACATCGGGAAGGAACGCGGATGGCCGCCGATGACGCGCGCGAGCTTCGATGCGCAGCGAGGTCCGACCGGCGCGCTGCTCGTCGGCAGCCCGGACGAGGTCGTCGAGAAGATCCTTCGACACCGCGAAGCCCTGGGTGGATTTTCGAGGCTTTCGTTCCAGATGAACGCCGCGTCGCTGCCGCAGATCAAGATGATGCGGGCGATCGACGCGATTGGCGCGCGGGTCGTGCCTGCGCTGCATCGGGAAGACAGCGTCGGAGCGCCAGGCGCTGAAGGAGCGCCGGTATGAACACACTCGATCCCCGATCCACGGTTCCGGCCGACGCCGCCCGGATCCGATCCTGCATTTCCGACGCTGACCGCGCAGCAGGTGTCGAGGATTGCCAGCCGGGGACTGCGTCGAACGATCTCGCGCGGAGACGTGCTGATCGAGGTGGGCGACAGACCGGTGCCGTTCTTCCTCGTCTTGAGCGGCGAGATTCAGGCGTTGCGGCCGGCGGACGGGACCGAGACGCTGATTGTGAGCCACCGCGCCGGACAATTCTCCGGCGAAGGCAACATGATCAGCGGACGCCGCTCGCTCGCACGCGTGCGTGTCAGCGAGTCGGGCGAAGTGATTCAGCTGGATCACGAGCAGCTGCTCGCGCTGATCCAGACCGACGCGGAGCTGAGCGAGATTCTGATGCGGGCGTTCATCCAGCGCCGGCTCGAGCTGATCGCGCGCGACATGGGCGACGTCGTCGTGATTGGTTCTACGCACAGCTCCGGAACGCTTCGCGTGAAGGAATTCCTGACGACGGAACGGCCATCCATTTCAGTACCTCGATCTGGATCGCGATCGTGACGCGCAGGATCTGCTCGACCGCTTTCAGGTCGATGTCGCGGACATCCCGGTCCTGATCTGCCGCGGCGATGCCGTCCTGCGAAATCCGACGAATGCGCAGATTGCCGACTGCCTCGGGTTCAATGAGGCGATCGATCAAACGCGCGTCAGCGATCTCGTCGATCGTCGGCGCCGGACCGGCCGGACTCGCGGCTGCCGTCTACGGTGCGTCCGAAGGTCTCGATGTCCTGGTGCTCGAATCGAACATGCCTGGCGGACAGGCCGGGTCCAGCTCACGGATCGAGAACTATCTGGGCTTTCCGACCGGCATCTCGGGACTGGACCTGACCGGCCGCGCCTACGCACAGGCGCTGAAATTTGGCGCGCACGTCATGGTGGCCAAGGGCGCGGCGCGATTGGGCTGCGACGGCCAGCGATACACGGTCGACATCGACGATGGACCGCGCATTCGCGCGCGCGCGGTGATCGTCGCGACCGGTGCGCGAGTACCGCAAGCCGGTCGCTCGAGAACCTGTCGAGGTTCGAGGGCGCCGGTGTCTACTACGGCGCGACGCCGATGGAAGCCCAGCTGTGCGTCGGCGAGGACGTGGTGGTCGTCGGCGGAGGCAATTCTGCCGGGCAGGCGGCCGTATTTCTCGCGTCGACGGCGCGCCGCGTCCACATGCTGGTTCGCGGACCAGGACTTGCCGACACGATGTCGCGATATCTGATTCGACGCATCGAGGAGAATCCCGCGATCGTCCTGCGCACGCGCACGCAGATCGTCGCGCTGGAAGGGAACGGACGGCTCGAACGGATCCGGTGGCGCGACGACCAGACCGGCCAGATCGAAAGTCATGACATCGGTCACGTCTTCATGATGACGGGCGCTCGTTCCCAACACCGCATGGCTGGACGGCTGCATCGCGCTGGACGAGAAGGGCTTCGTGAAGACAGGGCCGAGATCTCTCGGCTGATGACCTCGCGAAGCGCGAAGTGGCCGCTGGCGCGACCGCCGTATCTGCTCGAAACCGACCGGCCCGGCATCTTTGCGGTTGGAGACGTGCGCGGCGGCAACGTGAAGCGAGTCGCGTCTGCAGTCGGGGAGGATCGATTGCCGTCGCGTTTGTTCATCAAGTAGCTTCGCGACTAAGAGACCGCGACCACATTCAAACGATTGCAGGAGAACATGTATGGCGAAACGACTGATCGACGCGGACACCATCCTGAACCAGGCCAAGCCGCTGACCCATCAGCACGCGCACGAGATCCAGCCATTCGGCCACCTCGTCAAGCTGCCGATCGCGTTGGCCGAGAACGTCGTGCAAGGAGAGCGTGGAAAATCTCAACCAGCTCCTTGCCGACACGATGACGCTGCGCGACCTCTACAAGAAACACCACTGGCAGGTGGCGGGACCGACGTTCTATCAGCTGCACCTGCTGTTCGACAAACACTACGAGGAGCAGAACGAGCTGGTCGACAAGATCGCGGAACGCATCCAGCTCCTCGGCGGCGTCAGCATCGGCGATGGCGCACGACGTAGCCGAGACGACGCTGATTCCGCGGCCGCCGAAGGGCCGCGAAGAAGTGCCGGTTCAGATCTCGCGCCTGCTGCACGCGCACGAGATCGTGCTGAAGGAAGCGCGCACGATGGCGCGCGTCGCGGCGGAAGCGCGGCGACGATGGCACGAACGACCTGATCGTGAGCGACGTGATCCGCGGCAACGAGCTGCAGGTCTGGTTCGTCGCCGAGCACGTCGTCGAGATGCCGCTCGTGCAGGCGGTGTAGCGGTCTTCCGGGCGCCCCGCGATGGTGGACGTGAAAGACGGCTGTTGTCAGGCCGCGATCCTGCCACCGAGCCGAGGACATTTCTGCCGATCGACCAGCGCGGCTCCCGTTCGAGCTGTGCGCCTTCGCCCTTGATCCAGTAGTCGAGCTTTTTCTGGAAGACTCCTTCCGCGGCTCCCACCTCGACAAAGGCGTTCGCGAGATCCAGCAGCGGCTCCTCGCCGGCGGGCACGCTGATCGCGATCGGGATGCTGCCGAAGTCCGGCGTGGGCACGACCGCCGCGAATTGCGGGTGCGCGACGCTGTAGGCAGAGCGCGCGATCGTAGCCCGTGAATGTCGCGTCGAACCGGCCCGCCGGTGCGTTGATGTACTCGAGAAGCGAATCGATGGGAATGACTTCGGCGTTCGGCAGACGTGCTTGCAGCATGTCAATCCATTCGGGTTCACGGAACACCGTGATCCGCGGCGCTCGAAGCTGACGAAGGCTGTCGACGCTGGCATAGACGTTCCGCTCGTGGTCGAGCGTCAGAAATGCCCACTTCTCGAATGCCATCGGGCGCGAGAACACGATTGACGAAGCCTGCGACGGCGTGATGCGCCGCATGCCTCAGATCGCAGGCGCCACGGACGAGCGCGGACGGAAAGGCCACGCGTTCGACCGGCACCAGCGCCAGCCGTGTCTTCAGCTGCACGGCCATCGCGTGGGCGACATCAACGTCGAACCCGACGATTTCACCGCGGCCGTTCAGGTAGCACCACGGCATCGCGTCCGGCGACACGCACACCCGCAGAGTGCCGCGGCTCACGATGTCGTCGAGTCGACGGCCCTGCGGCGGCGCAGGGGATTGCGTCCCGTTGCCTGCGCCGGCGGTGTCGAGCGTCGCCAACGCTCACGCGCCGGACGGATGCAGACGGTCGAACATCGTCGCGGTCCGTTCCGGCCCGGTCAGCGCGGCGCCGAGCAGCAGCCGGCTGCCGAGCAGCAAGCACGCCGGCGGAGACGACCGTCACCGAGGCGAACGTGAGGACGCGTCTCTTGTCGATGTTCCTGCGACCCGTCATCAGGAACGCGCCGAGCACGGCAAACACGTAGGTGGACATCACGGCCGCGGCGCTGCCGAATCGGCCCGTGACCACGCTCGAAATCACGAAGAGGTTGAACAGATCTGCGGGAAGTCTCACCAGGTCCAGCAGGAACGGGATCGCCACGTTGAGGCTGCCGAAATTGCTCAAGATGCCGGCCGTCGCAAGCGACGGGAACTGGCTGACGGCCAGGGAGCGCCAATGAACCAGGCGGCAAATGGGATGAACGCGATGCTCAGGAGCTTGGCGCCGCTCGGAAATGCGAAGGAGGTCGGCACCAGCACGTCGACGGCTTCTGCAGAATCCGCGTCTGCGAGATGCTGCTCTGCGAGCAGCTGTTTGCTTCGCTCCTGGATCAGCGGCAGGACGATGAAGAGATTCGCGGTGGCGAACGCCGTGATCAGGGGATCCCAGATCAGCGTGACGATCCGCCTGTATGGGATCCCGGTCAGCGCGGACGTCAGCCCCGGAAGAATCCAGAGCGTGAAGAGCCCGTGGAGGCCGATCGACACGAGCAGAAATGCCTGCAATCGCTCGAACTCTTCCAGCCGCAGCGTGCCGGCCGCCTGGCCGCGCGATGGCGAAGATGCCAATCGGTGTGAGCGCCACCAGCGTGCTTCCGGCGCGGCCGAGCGTGTCGCCGATGAGGCGAAGGGGACCGAGGACGCGGTCCTTGTCACGAAGACCGATGAGCGCGATCCCCAGCAGCGCCGAGAACACGACGACCGCCGGGACGAGATTGTTGGACAGCGAACGGAACGGATTCGACGGGATGTAGAGCTCGATCCAGTCGATCCGTTCCTGGCTCGAGACAGTGGCCGTCGAATAGAACGCGCCTCCCATCGACGGCGGCAGCGCCAGAGGCACGACGAACACGAGCGCCAGGCTGAGCGCCCACAGCACGAGGACGATCACACCGGCCCTCGTGAACAGGCGCCGCGCCTGTCCGGAGGATCCGGAGGCAATTCCTGAAATGAGCGACGTGACCAGGTAGGGCATTACCGTCACCTGGAGCAGCTGGACGAATGCCTTCGCCGGGCACTCCAGAAACGCCGCGCGCTCGCCGAGGAAGAGGCCAGTGACCACGCCGGCCGGCGAGACCGATCGTGATCTTCAACGACAGACTCATGCGCTTGCGGGTGGGTGTAGGAGAAGCGGTCCATGGCTGCGACCGAACTCCGGGGCGGAAGCCGCATCGCTCGATCAGCCGCCTGGAACAAGCTGTCGCGTTCCTGAGCGGGTCCCATTTGGGATCCATCGGCAGCCAGATGAGGTGCGTCGCGCACGTCGTAGGCATGCCGAAGCCAGTCGATGGCGCGGTCAGAAACGGCCCATGCCGGCGTGGACGAGCGCCAGCGCGTATGGGGCGGTACGTATCGTTCCTGCGAGATCGACTCGAGCGTGCGTAGCACCTGTTCCGCTTTATCGGCCCGACCGGCTCCTGGACAGGATGTAGCCGCCCGGAGCGACAGCGTCTTGCTGTTACCCACCGGAGGTGCTTCTGCCTGCTCGAAGCCTGGAGCGCGCATGTCAGATTCGCCAAGCCGTTCATAGCGCCCACGCGAGTTGGAAATAGCCAATCCAGAACGACCGGGCCGATGATCGTCGCCCGCTTCGCGAAATCGAGCCCGGCGTTTTCGTCCCGCGCCAGCAGCGCGACGTGCGCCGACCAGCGCGTAATTCATCAGGTTGAATCGCATCGAGCTCGCGCGTCCGTTTCATGGAGGCTGCAGCCTCTTCGTGCCGCCCGATCGTGCCAGCAATACGTAACTT
>ERZ1370068.10949-contig-9603_pt1 | contig 40771 bp, 43 predicted proteins | sample MGYA00561227_ERZ1370068 | MGnify/ENA primary metagenome ERZ1370068 (study PRJEB38410, sample SAMEA6850437) | metagenome | study: Metagenomic assessment of the ecological functions of the soil: analysis of the soil microbiota associated with the... | reverse complement strand
TGCTGGCAACGCATCCACTTCGCGATCGGGCTTCGGTGGTCGGCAGCGCCCGGCGTTCAGCCGGCGCAGCTCGTCGCGAGCCGGTCGCCCGACACGCCGACGCCGCGCAGGTTACGCGCACGAGACTTCAGGAAGTCATGCCGTCTTGGCTCGGGCACGACCCAGCCCGGGTCCCGCTCGTCATGCCGTATTCCCGGTCCGGACGGTCTGCGACCGTCCGACGCGATCAGGGCGCGCACCCATGGCTCGGTACCGCGACGTTGCCGCCGTTGGAAGCGGCTCGTACAGGACCCCAGAACGCGCTTCGAGTACGGGCCGACCACGAAGCCGTTGCCGCGCCTGTGACTTCGCCACCGAGCCACAGGTTCGGAACGCTTGGTCTCCGCGATGCCATCAGGGAGCTGCCCAGGACATGCCGGCCACGGGTCCTGTCGGAGCGCAAACCGGTCCTCACCGTCGCTGGTATTGGGAGCGGGCCAGCGCCCGAGGGCGCCCGCCGATACGTCCTCAACCACGATCAACAGGCGATCCTGCCGGCGCGACGATCCCCGTAGTTCGATCGCCGCAGGAGGCGCGCCCGGATCACATCCGGGTCGTGGTCAGTGCGTTCCAGCCAGCCCCTTCCACTGTGCTTTGCCGGGTGACAGTCAGCGCTCTTTGGGCAGCCATTACCGCCCCGTTCGAACGGATGCCGTAGACCTGGGGCGATCGAGTAACCGCGCCGCGCAAGCCCGAGTGCGGACGTCATCCGAGCTTCCACCGCGGGCGTGTCACGCCGTTTCCTCGCCCGTCCAAAGGTCGATCTGGCTGATCGCCACGGGCTTCCAGCGCACAGGACGCATGGCTCTTGTACTTGAGGTCACACGGCGATCGATGTGACTACGCCGGGGTCGCATTCGACCCCAAATTCGAGGCGGTGGCCGTGGCTGGTGGCCGCGGCGCTGGACTACTGCCGGAGGATCGCCCGACGCTGGCACGTCGGACTTCGACGCGCCGCTTCTCAACAGCCGCGCGGTCTCTTCGTTGCTGATTGTGGCCTCGATGAGCGCGAGCACGAGTCGTCGCTGTTCAGGTGTCAAGGCATCGAGGCGGATGACGCGCGGCGGCCCCAGCGCTTTCGACGCGCCTGCCCTGCGCGCACCTCGCCGGGTCTTTGGTGGGGAAACGGAAGACGCCAAGCGCGAAACCTGGAGGCGATTACAGCCCTCGAGCCCGCAGCGTTGGCGTCGACGACGGCGCTGAGCTGGTTTACCGGACGCCGGTCTCCTGCAATACATGAGGACCGGCTTCTGGACTGGCATTAGGTTGCTATCGCGATACTACGAGTGACCCGCTCCCCCGGGGTCAAGGCGATCAGGTTGTCGGTGCCGCACTTGCATGTCACGACGACTGGGGGTCGAAAACGCTGATCTGCCCAGGCGCCGGGCGCGCTACGGGACGGTCGGTTGCGTCCATGAATTCGTTGATGCCGCGCCTGCTCCAGCCGAACCAAGGCAGACCGCTGATACGCCGCTCGACCGCGCGTTCTATAGCCGAATGCGAGATCCCAACCGGACGCCTTGCGGCTCGCGAGGTGTTCGTTGCATGACCTGGGCAGACCACGAACCGCGTGCCCGTTATGTCGATCGTCTGCCACGCTGCTTCCTGAGCTCCCCGGGCTCATGCGGCACGCCACTGGGTACGCGCCAAACAAACCGTACTGGCATCAAGTCCGACCGAGCTCAACGCGCTCCCAGAGCGCCCGAGCTGCCCGTTGATGGCTCGGTGTCAATCGATTGCTGTGGGGCAGCTCAACGATCGTCTCAGCGGTATCCAAAAGGCCTCCATGGCTTCCCGATCGACAGCAGCCGACGGCTCCGCTCGACTTGTCGATCAGGCCGTCAGTGAACAGGTCCAGGACACGCGCTCGTGGGTTTCGCCTCGAGCGCCGCTCGGTCGGCTGTGTCGTTCACTCCACCTCGACCGCGTCGAACGGGATACGTAGGCGCGCCCTTCAACCAGGGCAGGAGCAGCTTGTTCTCGCTGATGCCGAATGGCTTGGGATGGTTCGATCGTGACGCCCCCAGCACGTTACTCGTGGACTGCGCTGGTCCATAGCCGTCATGACGTTGCCGCACGGCAGGTCAGCAGCCCGTACAGCATCTGGTCTGCCATGGCCTTTACCCTGACGCGGGCGACCGGCGTAGGTCACGCCCTCCCGTCGAAGGACATCACCGACCGTCTTGCTAGACCACAGCGCACCCCGGCGGGTCCGGCAGTCGGCGCCGTTCAGATGCCCGCCGCGCCGAAGCACGACCTGTAGCCTGGTGGTAAGCGTCGATGATCGACTGCACCAACTTCTGCCCGGTTGGCTGCCATAGGGAGCGATCCCCACTGGCTCGCCGTTGGCCATCCGGATCGCCATAGCGTCCCGGGGTCCGGCCTCACTGCCACCTGAGCTTCGAAGGTGCTCACCGCGCCCAAAACAGTCAGGTACATCAGCCCGTGAGACGTTGTGAAGTCCAGGTCGCCTTCCTTGCCAGCTTGACCCGAACACCAGCGGTTTTGCATGTCTCGGCGAGGTCGAGCAACTCCTTGCGGATCGGGCCAGTCTCGAAATGGAATAGCTGTATAGCGTCTTGACCTTTGCCAGCGACGATGAGCTCGCAGCCGCGTGCGTACCGGGGCGGAGATGGGTCTCTGCTGCCCCGTCCGCTCTTACTCCAGTCGGACAGGATGGTCAGGTCGGTGTCACCGTTGGCCGCTGCAAGCGACCGGATGGCCTCTCTGACCTCCCATGAGACGTGGTTCATGGCGGGGCTTACGTGGCTCTTCCAAGGTAGGTATGCACTCATTCCGGTGATGATAAACCTTCCCAAAAGATCACCCGGTCGTGGCGTGGGACCGGCTGGCCGAGATCGCCGGCCGCTACCTCGGCAAGGGCCAGCAGGTCGCCATCGAGGGCCGGCTCCAGACCCGGTCGTGGGACGACGACAAGGGCGCCCGCCACTGGAAGACCGAGATCGTCGCCTCGCACGTCGAGATGCTGTCGGGGCGGCGGAAGAAGGACTACGAGGCGCAGCAGGCCGCCGACTCGCTCGTCGCCCAGGCCGAGGCGCTCGGTGAGGCGCGCGGCCACGCGAACCGATCGCCGAGCCGGCGTTCGACCCGGGCGCCGACGACGACGACGAGGACGGATCGAGGACGAGCCACGCGCGAGGCCGTCGAGGCGCGCCTGACCAGCGAACGCATCCCATGGCGACGGCGCGTTCCCTCCGCGCCGTCGCCGCCTCCGGCTACTGGCCGAGGGGCGCGACGAACTCGAAGAACGAGACGGCGAGGATCGCGTAGACGAGCATCAGGAGCGCGCCCTCGAGCCAGTTCGTCTCGCCGTCGATCGCGATGAGCGACGCTGATCGCCGACGGCGGCCGCGACGGCGCGCGATCTCGAGCGGCGTGAACACGAGGTCCATCGGCTGGCCGATCGACGACGCCGAGCAGGACGAGGACCGGGGCCACGAACAGGCGCGACCTGGAGGCTCGAGCCGAAGGTCACGGCCAGCGCGAACTCCATCTTGTCCTTGGCGGCGAGCTGGACCGACGACGAGGTGCTCGGCGAGGTTGCCGATCGTCGGGATGATGACGACGCCGACGAAGAACGGCGACAGCCCGAACGTCGTCGATGAACGGCTCGATCGCGCCGACGAGGATCTCCGACAGGACCGCGAGCAGGGCCGCCGCGACCGAGCAGGACGACGATCGCCGACGCTGCCGGTCCACGCCGGCCCGCCGTGGCTCGTCCGGCTCGCCGTGGCCGCCGAGCGTCTCGTCCGGGTGGCGTGAACTGGAAGATCAGCGACAGGCCGTAGCCGATGATCAGGACGACGCGACACGAGCACCGATTCCTCGGTGACCGTGCTCCGGCGTCTGGTCGCTGGTCGTCGAGCGCGAAGATGGCCGGCACGAACAGCCCGATCAGCGGCGAGCGACGAGCAGCGCGGCGTTCGAGCACCGCGATCTTGGCGCTGAAGTGTCTGCGTGCCGTTGCTGCAGCCCGCCGACCAGCGACGCTCAGCGCCGAGGACCAGCAGCAGGTTGCCGATGATCGAGCCGGTCAGCGACGCCTTGACGACCTCGATCAGGCCGGCCTGCAGGGCGAAGAACGCGATGATCAGCTCGGCGATGTTGCCGAACGTCGCGTTGAGGATGCCGCCGACCTGCGGGCCCGGTGAGCGAGCCGAGCGCGCTCCGTCGAGAGGCCGACGACCCAGGCGAGGCCGAGGATGGCCGCGGCCGAGACGACGAACAGGACGGTCTCGGTCGGCGTGCAGGCCGAAGTCGAGGACGATCGTCAGCAGGCTGAGCGCCGACGGTGCCAGCAGCGACACCGCGGGCGAGCGTCGACAGCTGGCCGGAGGATCGGCGAGGCCGGACGCGGCGTGGCGTGGCTGCGGCGGCGCATCGTCATCCGGCGCATGCTAGCGGGCGGACCCGGCGGCGATGACCTCGCGCATCCGTCACGCAAGCCCGCAAGGTCCATCGCGCCGCGCGACCTGCGAGCACGGTCGTCCCGACGGCCACGCATCGCTCGTGGCGATCCTCGCCGCACTCTTCGCGCTCGGATCCCGGTTCGCCGGCAAGGTCCTGACGATGGCGCTCGGGCTGGGCGAGGAACGCTGCTGTTCGGCGGGTGCCGGCGTCCGCGGCAGTCCCGTCATCCTCGGCCATCACGCTTCGGCTCGGTCATCTGGCTGGTCCTGCTCGGCCGGGATCGTCGTCGCCCGACGTCGGGACGTTCCTGCTCGGTGCTCGTCCCGTCGCAGGGATCTCGTCCCCGTGGAGTCCTCCGGCTCGCTGATGCTCGCCGGAGCGCTCGTCGTGCCGCGGCGGTCGGCGGCCTCGACGCTCGCGCTGTCGCCCCGGCGCGCGGACCGGGGCGCGTCGCGCGGTCGCGGTGGCCTGCGCGGCTACCCGCTGACCGTGCCTGCTGGCCGTGCTGCTCGTCTTCCCGGCCGGCCTCGCCGGTCGTGGCGCACGGCGCGCGCAGCCTGTGCTCGCGGCTGGACGGACGCCCATGTCCCGATCGTCGTCAAGGCGGGCGCCTACGACCAGGTCGCCAGCGGACGTCGACACGGCGCTCAGCGCTGCGGGCCTCGACGTCGAGCCGCGGCCCGGCGCCGGCGGTCGATGTCCACGCCCGGCCAGGTGGCTGGCCGCAGTCGCCGGCCGGGATGCGGGCGACCTCGTCCCCGACCGATGGTCGCAGCTCCACGGGCCGGAGCTCGACATCCTCGTCTATCCGATGCGACCTGCTCGATGTCCGGCAAGCCCGCGGACGTCGCGCGGGCACGAGCCGCCATGGCCAGCCGGCTGGCGACCAGCGGCCGCGCACACTGACGATCAGCGCCGAGGCTCAGGCGATCGAGGACCGGATCACCCGCTCTCGCGCACGGCGGGCGCCGACGCCCGACGGTGCCGCCGCCGATCCGACGACAGCGGCGCGCGACGAGCTCACCGCGATCGACGCGCGCTGGCGACCGATCGAGGCGCCGTACGAGGAGTGGGAGGTCCTCTATCGCCAGCGGCTCCAGGTCGAGCGCGACCTGCGGGCCGGCCTCGACGTCGGCAGCGCGTCCTCGGCAGCGACGGTCCACGGCGCCGGGGCGCTGCCCGGTCCGGATCGCGGCCGCTGCGGGTGGGACGACCGCTGGTCGGCTCGTCCGCCGGGGCGACTCGTCGGACGCAGCGACCGACGAGGAGACGCGAAGGCCGCTCGACAAGGTCGCCGGCGACGACGCTGCGCGGCCGGGCGTCGGCGCTGATGTCGGTCGCGTCGCGGCAGCGCCGGCGATCTGACGGCCGCGGATCGACGCGGACACGACGCCAGCCGTCGGCGAGCTCGCCCGTCGACAGCCGATCGTGCGACACCCGCCGGAGTCTCGCCGCGATCCGGTCGCGGCCGAGACGCGGCCGGGCGGCGATCGCTGCGTCGGACGCCATCGGCCCGACCGCCGCTCGACCTCAGGCCATGCCCGCCGCTACGGCATCGAGCTCCAGCCTCGGCCGCCATCGCCGCCGCGTCGGCAGCCGCTGCCGCGACCCGGCTCGCGCTCGCTCGGCGCCGTTCGCACCGCCCGTCCCGACGACGAGCACGAACTCCCGCGCGCGCGGGATCCGGTCCGTCCGCGGCCGCGCCGCCAGGTCGCCGAGCGAGCCCCGCACGATCTGTCTCGTGCAGCTTGGTGAGCTCGCGGCAGACCGCGCGCCGGTCGATCCGGCGCCGCACGCCGCGGCCAGGTCGCGCAGCGTCGCCGCCACCCGACCCGGCGCCTCGAACGATGACCGTCCCGCGCGTCGTCGGCGGCGATCCGCGCGAGCCGCTCGCGGCGCTCGCGCCCGGACCGCGGCAGGAAGCCCTCGAACGACCAGCGCGGCCCGGCCACGCCCGGACGCGGCGACCGCCGCCAGCACGGCCGACGCGCCCGGGATCGGCACGACGGTGCCGCCCTCCGCCGGCCCACGCCGCGACCGAGGTCCGCGCCCGGGTCGCTCGACGGCGGGCGTCCCGGCGTCGGTGACGAGCGCGAGGTCCGCGCCGCCGCGCAGGTGCTCGAGCAGCGCCGCGCGTCGCGCCGGCGCCGCTCCGGGCGTGGTAGCTCGTCGTCCGCGTCGCGATCGCCGTGGCGAGTCGAGCAGCCGGCGCGTGTGCCGCGTGTCCTCGGCCGCGATCAGCGGCACGGCCCGCAGGACCTCGAGCGCCCGCAGCGTGACGTCGCCGAGGTTGCCGATCGGCGTGGCGACGACGTACAGCGTCCCGCCGGCGACCGTCGCGCTCGCCGCCCCGGCCGCCGGCTCACCCGCGCGCCGAGCCCGGCCGCCGGCGCGGGTAGAGGTAGTCGACGCCGGCCGTCCGCGGCCCGAGCTTGGCGATCGGCGGGACCTGGCGCTTGAACTCGGCGCCGGCGACCATCCGGTCGACCCGCTCGACCGATCGCCGCGTCGAAGCCCGAGCGCGACCATCTCCTCGATCGAGCGCCGCTTGTCGACCCGCCAGAACAGCAGCCGGTCGAGCACCGGATAGCTGAAGCCGCCCTCGGTCTCGTCGGTCTGGCCGGGCCACAGGTCGGCCGACGGCGCCTTGCGCACGATCGCGTCCGGGCACGCCGATGCGCGACCGCGAGCTGGCGGACCTGGCTCTTGTACAGGTCGCCGATCGGGTTGAACGCGCAGGCGCGAGTCGCCGAACAGCGTCGTGTAGCCGATCAGCGACTCGGTCTTGTTGCCGGTCCCGACGACCAGCCCGCCCCACGTCACCGAGCGGTCGTACAGGACCGCCATCCGCATCCGGGCCATGAAGTTGCCGCGCCGCAGCGGCTAGCGTCGGCCCGCGCCGGCCGCCCGGCGCTCGTCGGTCCCGAAGTAGCCGTCGACCATCGGCGCTGATGTCGACGAGCTCGCTCGCGCAGCCGAGCGCGGCGCACGACCGTCTCGGCGTCGGCGCGCGACGCGCGGCGACGACGTCCGGTACGGCATCAGCACGCACAGCAGCCGCTCGGCGCCGATCGCCTCGGCCACGAGGTAGGCGACGAGCGCCGAGTCGATCCCGCCCGACAGCCCGAGCACGGCGCGCTCGAAGCCGGCCTGCTCGAGCTGGCCGCGGATGAACTCGGCGATGACGCGCCGCGCGACGTCGGTGTCGATCGCGAGCTCGGTCGGCAGCTCGAACGGCGCGTCGGCGCGCCGTGCGGTCACGGTCGACCGCGTCATCGGCGCGCCGCGGTCGGCGCGCGCGGCGGACGCTCGCCGTCGGATCCGAACCCGATCGGCTCGGCGGCGCGCTCGGCCGGGGCGACGTCGAAGCCCGGCTCGGCGCCGCGGCTCGGCCGTCGAGTCGGTCGCCAGGCCCGGCCCGCTCGGCGACGATCCGGCTCGAGCTCGCGGACGCTGCAGCTCGGGCCGCTCGTCGCGCAGCAGCGGCAGCGCGATCCGCTCGCGCCGGATGTCGGCCGGTCGCGATGTCGACGGTGAACAGGCCCTCGTCGTAGAGCGGCGCGCTGAAGACGGCCGCGCCGTTCGGGGCGATGACCTCCGAGCCGCCCCAGAACGAGATCGACTCGTCGACGCCGACGCGGTTGCAGAACACGACGAACGAGGTCGTCAGCTGGGCGTAGGTCCGCATCAGCGTCCGCCACGAGGTCGCCGTCCCGAGCCCGACCTCGTTGGTCGCGGCCAGGTCGCGGCCCGGCGACGACGACACGTTGATCAGGATCTGGGCGCCGTCGAGGCGCGAGCAGCTGCGGCACCGGCAGGTGCCAGAAGTCCTCGCAGATCGCCGATCCCGACGCCGACGCCCGAGCCGCGACGGCACCGCCCGCAGGACGTCGCCGGCGGCGAAGAACCGGCGCTCGTCGAACAGGCCGTAGGTCGGCAGGAACAGCTTGCGGTGGACGTGCCGGATCTCGCCGTCCTCGAGCAGGGCGGCCGCGATGAACAGCCGGTGGTCGGCCGACTCCTCGACGAACGAGACGACCGCCGACAGGCCGCGCGTCGCGCGCGGCCAGCTCGGCCAGCCGCGGATCGTCGAGGCGCATCGCGACCTCGGACGCGAGGTCCTGGAGCTGGTAGCCGGTCAGCCCGAGCTCCGGGAAGACGACGAGGTCCGCGCCGACGGTCGCGCGCCTCCGTCGAGCAGCGTCGTGGTGGCGTCGCCAGGTTCGCGTCGAGCGTCCCGAGCGCGGGGCGCGATCTGGGCGAGGGCGATCCGCAGCGGTCTGCACGCTCCGAGCATACGCGAGGCCCCGATGCCTAGGCTTCCGGCGCTTGATCGCCGCGATGCGCGCCGATGCCAGTCCGGGCACGGCCGATCGCCCGCCTCCGGTCGCTCCCGGGCCGTGCGTGCATCGCCGCCCGGGGTCGTGCGGGCGCGACCGTGCACGCCGAGCCGCGACCATCGCGCCGCGCGACCGTCGACCTGCCCTACGCGTGCACGCCCGGCAACCCGCCAGCCGAGCGCGCGTTGCGACCGCGGACCGCCTATCCGGTCGCCGGACGACGCGCCCTGTCGCGGCCAGGTAGCTGCCGCCGGCGACGCCTGCGCACGGCGGCCTACGACCGGCAACGCGGCATAGCGCATCGGCACAACGGACCGCGTCGCACGGTCGTCTTCGGAGCTGTGCGGCCGGACGTCGCGTTCCTGTCGAAGATCGCCGCGCCCGGCGTTCGCGATCAACGACACGGCGCTGGCTCGACGGCGCACATCGGCCCGGAGGCGAGCCGGCCCAGCCGATCGTCACCGCGGTGAACGGGACCGGCCCGTACCGCCTCGGAGGCTGGGACCGTGGCTCGGAGATCAGCCTCGCCCGCAACGACGGCGTACTGGGGCGACCCGGCCTCGAACGAGCGGCTCGATCGTGCGCTGGGATCGAGCCTCCGCAGCGATCGCGTCAGTGGAGCTCCAGGACGCGACCGTCGACGGCATCGACGACGTCGCGTCCGGCGGACGTCGCGGCCGATCGACGACGACGTCAGCACTGCATCAGCGCGCCGCGCGAGCGGGCTCGAGATCGCTCTACCTCGGCGTCATGCAGCACGTTCGCGCCGTTCGACAACGAGCGCGTCCGTCGAGCGCTCGCGATGGGCATCGACCGCACAAGCGCCTGGTCGTCGCATACTTCCCGCCCGGTTCGGCGCTCGCCGAGCCACTACAGCTCCGTGCGCGATCCCGCACAGCTGCACCGGCGACCCGTGGTACGAGTTCGACCCGCTCCAGGCAAGGAGACCTGCTGGCCGCGGCCGGCCATCCAGGACGGGTTCGACACGACGATCCACTATCCGAGACGGCGCCGAGCGCCGTCGATCCCGGATCCGGCCGGCGTCGCCGCAGGCGCTCCAGGCGCCAGCTCGTTGACCAACCTCGGCATCCGGCGACGCTCGTCGCCGAGCCCGAGGCCACGTATCTCGCAGATGTCGATGGCGGCGCAAGCTCGACGGGCATCCACTCTGCTCGAGCCAGGATGCGCGCGCCTACCCGGACGTCAGCGCGTATCTCGATCCGCGTCTTCGCGCCGGGCGCCCGAAGGCGGTCGGGCAAGCCGCATACGACGACATCGGCAAGGCGCTCGCGGCCGGACGGTCGACCGACCAACGGGCGCCAAGCGCGAGCGCGGCCTACGCAGAAGGCCAACGACGCGATCCGCGCGCACGTCGCCGATGATCCCGATGGCGCCGGTCGGCGACGACCGCGGCGCCTTCCGGGCCGACGTCGACGGGCGGCCGTTCGTCGCCGCTCCGGCTCGAGCGCTTCGCCGACGATGACCCCCGGCGACCGACGCCAGCTCGGTCTGGCTGACGGACGCCGAGCCGCCCGGGCTGCTACTGCGCCGACGAGACGGACCCGTCGCCGGCTCTCGTCTGCGCGACAGCTCGCCGACGGGCCTGTACGCCTATGACCGCCGGCGCGGCGCCGCGTCCTGCCGTCGCTCGCCGAGCAGTGCTCGCCTGACGCCGGCCTCGTGACGTCTGGACCTGCACGCTGCGGACGCGGACGTCCGTTCCACGACGGGTCGACGCTCGACGCCGAGACGACGTCGTCTGAGCTTCGCCGTCCAGTGGGACGCCGACCATCCCGCTCCACGCCGGCCACGACGGCGACGTTCGCCACGTTCGCCCGCTGGTTCGGCGGCTTCCTGAACCCGCCACCGGACTGACCGCTCGCGGGCCGACACTCGCAGGTGACGTCCCGGCCGCGCTGATGCTAGGCTTCCGACGACCTGCGCCGGGAGCTCCTGGCCTCGGTCAGGGAACGGCACGCTCCACGGAGGCCGGACAGGGAGGCCACGACGGTCCGCGCCGGGAGCATCAGAGGAGGAGATCGGAAGGATGTCCCACACACCGAAGAAGTGGTCGATCAAGGCGCGCGTCTTCGCCGCGTCATTGACGGTCGTCTTCGCGGCCTGCGGCAAGTTCGGCGGCATCGCCGAGCGCCAGCAGCGCGCCGCGCGATCGACGGCCGCTCGTCGCACCGGCGATGCCGCTACTCGCGGCGCCGCGGCGTTCGACGGACGAGCTACCCGACGACCGGTGACGCCGCCCCTGCGGCGTCGCAGCCGTACGTCGGGCAACATGAAGAAGATCACCGCGATCGACGCGCTGACCGTCGAGTTCCAGCTGTGCAGCCCGGACGCCGCCTTCCTGTCCGAAGGTCGCGTTCAGCGTCGTTCGGCATCCAGGACGCCGACTACCTCGACGGCCCACGCGCCCGGACGAGCTCGATCCTCGACACCGCCGAACGGCACGGGTCCGTACATGCTCAAGCGAATGGAGACAAGGGCAACCGGATCGTCTGTCGAGGCCAACCCGGACTACTGGGGCGACAAGGCCCCAAGACCCCGAACCTCGAGTTCCGCTGGAGCGACGAGGCCGGCGCAGCGGCTGCTCGAGCTGCAGGTCCGGCACCGTCGACGGCATCGACAACCTCGGCACCGACCGACATCGCCACGATCAAGGGCGACTGCGAACCTCAAGTTCTACCCGCGCGACGGGCCTGAACACGTTCTACCTCGGCTTCAACAACACGATCGAAGCCGTGGGACAACGAGGCGCGTCCGCCAGGCGCATCGCCACTGGGCATCGACCGCGAGCGGATCGTCGAGCAACTTCTACCCGGACGGCTCCACGGTCGCCGACTACTTCACGCCGTGCGACGATCGCCGTTCGGCTGCGAGGGCGACACGACTGGTACGACTTCGACGCGGCGGCGGCCAAGACAGCTCCTGACCGACGCCGGCTTCGCCGGACGGCAGAGACCTACAAGACTGCAGCTTCCGGGCGGCGGTCCGCGGCTACCTCCCGGATCCGCCCGTCAGTCGCGACCGAGATCGCAGGCAGCCAGCTCAAGACCAACCTCGGCATCAACGCCGACGCTCGACCTGCAGCGAGTCGGCGCGATCATCGACGCTGCACGCGGCCGGCACCCTCGACGGCATCTCAGCATGCTCGGCTGGGGCGCCGACTATCCGGATCCGACCAACTTCCTCGACTACCACTTCGGCTCGGGCTCCGGCAAGAAGTTCGGCACGCCGTTCCAGGACATCGTCGACGCCGCTCAACGAGGGCGCCACGACGGCCGACCGCGGCCGCTCGCGACGGCCGGCCTACACCGAGGCCAACAACCTCATCAAGCAGCACGTCCCGGCGGTGATCATCGCCCACGGCGCGTCCGGCGCCGCCTTCAAGGCCGACGTCGACGGGCGCCTACGCGTCGCCGCTCGGCAGCGAGCAGTCTTCGCGGCGATGCAGCCGGCCGATCGGCGACACGCTCGTGTTCGATGCAGAACGCCGAGCCGCTCAGCCTGTTCTGCGCCGACGAGACCGACGGCGAGAGCCTCCGGGCCTGCGAGCAGATCAACGAGTCGCTGTACGCGCTACAAGATCGGCGGCACCGACGCCGTCCCGGTCCTGGCCACGAGAGTGCACGCGCGAACGCCGACTCCACGATCTGGACCTGCAAGCTCCGCGACGGCGTGAAGTTCCACGACGGCGCGGCGCTCGACGCCAACGACGTCGTCGCCAGCTACGCCGTCCAGTGGGACGCCGAGCATCCGCTCCACAAGGGCCGCGCCAGCTCGCTTCGACTACTTGCCCGGCCTGTGGGGCGGCTTCCTCAACCCGCCGGCCGCCTAGGCCGTCCGCTTCGCGCTGAACGGACATCGATCAGGGGCGCCGCGCCTGCGGCGCGCCCCGTCTGTCCGCAGTCCAGCGTCGCCACGGGCGGCATGAGCCGCCAGCCGATGACCCAGTTCATCGTCCGCCGGCTCCTCGTCACGATCCCGGTCCTGCTCGGGATCGTGTTCATCGTGTTCGCGCTGGCCCGGATCGTGCCGGGCGACCCGTGCCGCGCCGTCCTCGGCGAGCGAGCGCCACCGACGCGAGCGTCAGTGCGACGACGTTCATCGCACCGCTACGGCCTCGACCAGCCCGATCCTCGTCCAGTTCGTCGACCTACCTCGGGCAGCTCGCCGCAGCGGCGACCTCGGGATCGTCGATCAAGCACTCGCGGCCGGTGACCGACGCTCCTGCATCGAGCGCCTGCCGACGACGATCGAGCTGACGATCATGGCGATGATCTTCGCGGTCGTCGGTCGGCGATCCCGCTCGGGCTCATCTCGGCGTACCGCCGCAACTCCAAGGCCGACGTCGGCACGATGGTCGTCGCCAACCTCGGCGTCTCGATCCCGGTCTTCGTGCTCGGCCTGCTGCTCGCCTTCCTGTTCGCGATCGTCCTCGAAGGACACGCCGTTCGCGCTGCCGCCATCGGGCCGCCTCAGCGCCGGGCGTCACGGTCGTCCCGCTCGCGATCGTCTGGGGCCTCGAGGACCTGACGGGCCCGCCGCGGGCGATCCTCGACTTCGTCTCGGGCATGTACATCCTCAGCGGCGCTCATCACCGGCCAGTGGGGCGCGTCTCGTCGACGCCTTCCGCCACCTGATCCTGCCGGCCATCGCGCTCGGGCACGATCCCGCTCGCGATCATCGCCCGGATCACCCGCTCCAGCCTGCTCGAGGTCCTCGGCCTCGACTACGTCCGGACGGCCCGCGCCAAGGGCCTCGACGGAGCGCATCGTGGTCCTCCGCCACGCGGCTGCGCAACGCGCTGCTGCCGGTCGTGACGATCATCGGCCTCCAGCTCGGCGCGCTGCTGTCGGGCGCGGTGCTGACCGGAGACGATCTTCAACCTGGCGGGCGTCGGGCGCGACGCTGTTCGAGGCGATCACCGGCCGCGACTACGTCGTCATCCAGGGCTTCACGCTGATGATCGCGATCGATCTACGTCGTCGGTCAACCTCGTCGTCGACATCTCGTACGCGCTTCCTCGATCCGCGGATCGCGGCTGCGATGAGCACGACCGGTCGATGCCGCTGCCGACGCGACGGCCGCTCGATCCGCGGTCGCCGACGCCGAGCGCGCGTCGGCGAGCTCTGGCGGGACACGCTCGCGGCAACGTCCTGCGCCAGCGGTCGGCCGTGGTCGGCCTGACCATCCTGCGGCTTCCTCGTGCTCATCGGCGATCTTCGCCGACCGGTCATCGCGACCGCACGACCCGACCAGGTCGCTGCTCGGCGTCGAGCCGGGCGTCACGCGCGCCGAGCGCCGCCGTGCATCCACCTGCTCGGCTGCCCGGCCGACCAGCCGCGAGCACATCATGGGCACTCGACGGCAACGTCCGCGACGAGTTCAGCCGCGTCGTCTACGGCGCCCGGGTCTCGCTCGTCAGTCGGCTTCGTCGACGGTCGGCTTCGCGATCGTCGTCGGCGCCGACCATCGGCGCGCATCGCCGGGCTACGTCGGCGGCTGGACCGACAACGTCCTCATGCGCTTCATGGACGTCCTGCTCGCGTTCCCGGCCCTGCTGCTCGCGATCGCCATCGTGACGGTCGCTCGGCCCGAGCCTGATCAACGCGCAGCTCGCCATCGGCATCGTCGCGATCCCGATCTACGCCCGCGTCATGCGCGCGTCGGTGCTGTCACGTCCGCGAGAGCGACTACGTGACCGCGTCGCGGGCGCTCGGCGAGATCGTCACTGCGGCATCCTGTCCGGCGGATCCTGCCCGAACTGCCATCACGCCGCTCATCGTCGCCGGGCACGCTCGGCATCGGCGGCGCGGTCCTCGAGGTCGCGGCGCTCGTCGTTCCTCGGCCTGACCGGCGCAGCAGCCAGCGCGCCGAATGGGGCTCGATGATCGGCCTCGAGCGCAACCAGCTCTTCACGCGCGCCGCACCTGATCCTCTTCCCGGGCATCGCCATCACGCTCGACCGTCCTCGGCTTCAACCTCCTCGGCGACGGCCTGCGCGACGCGCTCGACCCGCGGCTGAACCGATGACCGACGCGCGACGTCCCGACCGAGACGCTTGGCCGTCAGCCTCGACGAGACCGTCATCGAGGAGCTCGTCCCGGCGTCGGCGCGACGACCGCCGAAGCGCAGCGCGGCGACCGGCCGCTGCTCGAGGTCAAGCGGCCTGCGGACGTCGTTCCACACGCGCGACGGCGTGGTCCGGGCGGTCGACGGCATCGACTTCCACGTCGACCGCGGCGAGATCATGGGCCTCGTCGGCGAGTCCGGCTGCGGCAAGAGCGTGACGCGCCTGTCGATCATGCGGCTCATCGCCGCCGCCGGGCCGGATCGAGGCCGGCGAGATCCTGTTCGACGGGCAGGACCTCCTGACGCTGCCCGACGACGAGATGCGCGAGATCCGCGGCGACCGGATCTCGATGATCTTCCAGCAGCCGACGTCGTCGCTGAACCCGGTCTGGACGGTCGGCCGCCAGATCGGCGAGGTGCTCGCAGCATCCACCGGAACATGAAGCGGCAAGGCCGCGCGCGAGCGCGGCGCTCGAGCTGCTCGAAGATGGTCGGCATCCCCGATCCGGAGCGGCGCGCTCAAGGCGTATCCCGCACGAGATGTCCGGCGGCATGGCGCCAGCGCGTCATGATCGCGATGGCGCTCGCCTGCGAGCCGGAGCTGCTCATCGCCGACGAGCCGACGACCGCGCTCGACGTGACGATCCAGGCGCAGATCCTCGACCTGATGCGCGACCTGCGCGACGAGACCGGCACGGCGATCATCCTCATCACCCACGACCTCGGCGTCGTCGCCGAGATGTGCGACCGGGTCGCGGTCATGTACGCGGGCGAGATCGTCGAGCAGACCGACGTCGCGTCCGCTCTTCCGCGAGCCGCGCCACCCGTACACGCGCGGCCTGATCGGCTCGATCCCGGTCGTCGGCGACGTCAGCGACGAGCTGGCGGTCATCCCGGGCAACGTGCCCGAACCTCGATCGACCTGCCGACCGGCTGCCGCTTCGCGCCGCGCTGCCTCACGCGCGATCGAGGAGAACGTCGACGATCGCGCTCGAGCGTCGCACCCGAGCCTGCTACCGGCTCGCGACCCGGCCACGAGGTCCGCTGCTGGATCTACCACGACGCGCCGGCGGCGACCTTCGCCGAGCCCGGCCGGCGACGCGCACCGAGCTGCCGCGTCGCCCGCGACGATCGACCCGCCGCGGACGACCGCGCATCCGCGCCGGCGAGGCACGCCGTCGCCCGTCCCCGGCCAGGGCCGCGCCGGTCGCCGATCGGACCGCGCCGCTCGTCGAGGTCCGCGACCTCGTCAAGCACTTCCCGATCCGCGGCGGCATCCTGCAGCGGACGATCGGCACGGTCCAGGCCGTCGACGGCGTCAGCTTCGACGATCCGGCGCGGCGAGACGCTCGGCCTCGTCGGCGAGTCGGGCTGCGGCAAGACGACCGTCGGCCGGCTGCTCCTGCGGCTCATCGAGCCGACCGCCGGCACGATCCAGCTTCGACGGCACCGACATCACGCCGGCTCGCAGGGCGCGGCGCTCAAGCCGTACCGGCGGCGGATGCAGATCATCTTCCAGGACCCGTACGCGATCGCTCGACCCGCGGACGCCGATCGGCGACAGCATCGGCGAGGGCCTGCGCATCCACGAGCTCGGCAGCGCCGCCGAGCGGCGCGCGAAGGTCGCGCGAGATGATGGACCTGGTCGGCCTCGCAGCCGTACCACGCGCGGCGCTATCCGCACGAGTTCTCCGGCGGCCAGCGCCAGCGCATCGGGATCGCCCGGGCGCTCGTCCTCGAGCCCGACCTCGTCGTCTGCGACGAGCCGGTCTCGGCGCTCGACGTGTCGATCCAGGCGCAGGTCCTCAACCTGCTGAAGGACCTCCAGCGCGAGCTCGGCCTGACCTACCTGTTCATCGCCCACAACATGGGCGTCGTCGAGCACATCAGCGACCGGGTCGCGGTCATGTACCTCGGCCAGCATCGTCGAGCTCGCCGACCGGCGCGAGCTGTTCCGCACGCCGGAGCACCCGTACACCGCAGGCGCTCATGTCGGCGATCCCGGTCCCGGACCCGACGCTCCGCCGCCAGCGGGTCATCCTGACGCGGCGACGTGCCGTCGCCGGTCAACCCGCCGTCGGGCTGCCGGTTCCACCCGCGCTGTCCGCTGCGCCAGCAGCTGGGCGACCCGGCGATCTGCGCGGACGTCGTCCCGCCGCTGATCGAGCTCGGCGGCGAACACCTGTGCGCGCTGCCACTTCCGCGGTCCTGGCGCTCGAGGCCGCGCACGCTGGGCGCGCGGCAGGCGGCCCACGCCGACCGCCGACCGCCGACCGGCTGACCGGTCGGCTGGGCCTGACCGGAGCCGGACGGCCTCAGAACGGCTTCTGGATGTCCGTCGGCGGTGTCGGTCGAGTCGGGCGGCTCGACCTCCGAAGGCGTCCGTGGCGGACTCATCGCCAGCTCGGAGTCGTCTCGGTCCGCGAAGGCCGGGCCGGCCAGCGTCTCCTCCGGCCACGCCGCTCGCCTTGAGCGACGCGAGCGCCGAGTCCGGCGTCCCGCGGCGGACCGGACGTCACGCTGATGTGGGCGATGCCGACGTCGGTCTTGAGCGCCTCGTCGGCGAAATGACAGGCGCGCCGGTGGTCGGGCGTCGTCGGCGACCGTCTTGAGCGCCGGGTCGATCGTCCGGCACTCCTCGGGCTGCCCGAGGCGCTCGTACAGCCAGCAGCGGGTGTGGAACCGGCAGCCGGGCGGCGGGTTGACCGGGCTCGGGCACGTCGCCCTTCAGGATGACCCGCTTGCGCTTGCGCTCGGCGACCGGGTCGGGCACCGGCACGGCCGACAGGAGCGCCCGGGTGTACGGGTGGCCCGGCGCCGCGTAGAGCTGCTCGGGCGGGCCGATCTCGACGATCTTGCCGAGGTACATGACCGCGACGCGGTCGCTGATGTGCTTGACGACCGACAGGTCGTGGGCGATGAACAGGTAGGTCGAGCCCGAGCCGCGTCGCGCAGGTCGGTCGAGCAGGTTGAGGACCTGCGCCTGGATCGACACGTCGAGCGCCGAGATCGGCTCGTCGCAGACGATGAACTCCGGCTCGACCGCGAGCGCCCGGGCGACGCCGATGCGCTGGCGCTGGCCGCCGGAGAACTCGTGCGGGTAGCGCTTGACGTACTTCGGGTCGAGCCCGACCAGGCCGCAGCAGCTCGGCGACGCGCTCGTCCTTGGCCGCGCCCTGCGGCCAGGTTGTGGGTCTCGATCGGCTCGCTGACGATCGCGCCGACGGTCATCCGCGGGTCGAGCGACCCGTACGGGTCCTGGAAGATGATCTGCATCCGGCGGCGCATCGGCGCAGCTCGTCGGCTCGAGCGACGAGCAGGTCGACGCCGTCGAACGCGGACCGTGCCGCCGGTCGGCGTCGCGCAGGCGGATCATCGCCCGGCCGATCGTGCTCTTGCCGCAGCCGGACTCGCCGACCAGGCCGAGCGTCTCGCCGCGGCGGACGTCGAAGGTCGACGCCGTCGACCGCGCTTGACCGACGCCTTGACCGACTTGAAGATGCCCGCCCGGATCGGGAAGTGGACCTTGAGGTCGTCGACCTCGACGATGTTCGTCGTGTCGTGCTCCGGACGGACGGCGGCCGCGGCGCTCGTGGCCTCGGGTCCGGCGCGTCGTGGCGGTCATGCGATCCACCCGTCGGGCTCGGTCGCGCAGCAGCGCGCAGAGTGCTCCTCGCCGTCGCGCGGCGTCAGCTCCGGCTCGTCCTCGCGACAGACGTCGCGGACGTACGGGCAGCGCGGGCTGAACCGGCAGGCGTCCGGCGGCGCGATGAGCAGCGGCGGCAGGCCCTCGATCGTCCGCAGGCGGTCGCCGCGGACGTCGTCGATGCGCGGCAGCGAGTCGAGCAGGCCCCACGCGTACGGCATCCGCGGGTTCTCGAACAGCGTCGTCGACGGTGCCGGTCTCGACGATCCGCCCGGCGTACATGACGTTGACCCGGTCGCACATGCCCGGCGGCGATGCCGAGGTCGTGGGTGATCAGCAGGACCGCCGTCGCCGAACTCCGGACGACAGCCGCTGGATCAGCTCGAGGATCTGCGCCTGGATCGTCACGTCGAGCGCGGTCGTCGGCTCGTCGGCGATGAGCAGCTTCGGGTCGCACGACGAGCGCGATCGCGATCATCACGCGCTGGCGCATGCCGCCGGAGAACTGGTGCGGGTAGTCGTTCGAGGCGGTCCGCTGGCGCGCGGGATGCCGACCTTGGCCGAGCAGCTCGACGACGCGATCGTCGGCCGCCTTCGGTCGACAGGCCCATGTGCTGCGCGGATCGACTCGCCGATCTGGTAGCCGATCGGTCAGCGTCGGGTTCGAGGCTGGTCAGCGGGTCCTGGAAGATGAACCCGATCTCCTTGCCGCGCAGCTTGCGCATGTCCTCGGGGCTCGAGCTTCATGAGCGTCGATCCCGTCGAACAGGATCGCGCCGCGACGATCTGGCCCGGCGGGTCCGGGACGAGCCGGGCGATCGACAGGGCCGTGCACGCTCTTGCCGCAGCCGGACTCGCCGACCAGGCCGAGCGTCTCGCCGTAGCCGACGTCGAAGCTGACGTCGTCGACCGCCTGGACGACGCCGTCGGCGCGTGAAGAAATGCGTCGACAGGCCGCGGCACCTCGAGCAGGTGGTCGGCCTTGCGACCGACGTCCCGGCCTGGCGACGGCTGCTCGTCCGCGCGCCGCGCAGGACGTCGTCCGGGGACAGCTCGACGATGGTCGGTGCGTCGGCGGCCGGGATCGTCGTCCTCGGCGCTCACCACCTACTGCTTGCCCTTGAGCTTCGGGTCGAGCGCGTCGCGCAGGCCGTCACCGAGGAAGGTGAAGCTCGATCAGGGCGAGCGCGATGAAGATCGCCGGGAAGACGACGAGGTGCGGCTCGCGAGCGGATGAACTTCTGGCCCTCGGCGATGAGGCTGCCCCACGAGGCGCGCGGCGGCTGGACGCCGATGCCGATGTAGGCGAGCGTCGCCTCGGCGAGGATCGCGCGCCGGGATGCCGAGGGTGATGGCGACGATGATCGGGCCCATCCCGTTCGGCAGCAGGTGCCGGGTGACGATCTTGCGGTCGCGACACGCCGATCGCCCGGGCCGCCTCGACGAACTCGGTCTCCTTGAGCGACGAGCATCTGGCCGCGGACGAGCCGCGCCACCGTCACCCAGCCGACGAGGCCGATGGCGACGAACACGAGCAACAGGCCGTCGAGCGCCTGGCCGAAGACCGTCTCGCGGAAGGCGACCGACAGCAGGATGATGAACAGCAGGTCCGGGAAGGCGTAGATGACGTCGGTGAGGCGCATCAGCGCAGTTGTCCGTGCGGCCGCCGAACCAGCCGGCCATGCGCGCCGACCGGCACGCCGATGACGATGATGACGAGCCTGGACGACGAGCGCGACGGTCATGCTGATCCGCGCGCCATCGAGGAGCCGGCTCAGCAGGTCACGGCCGAGCTGGTCGGTGCCGAGGATGTGGTCCGGGCGACAGCGGCGGCAGCGGCCGGTTGCCGTTCGCGATGACCGCCTGCAGGTCCTGGACCTGCGTACGGCCACGGCGCGATGAACGGCCCGAAGATGCCGCGAGAACAGGAGCAGGATGACGAGGATCAGGCCGACGACGGCGAGCTTGTTCTTGCGCGAGCGCGGCCGAACGCCTCACGCCACGGACCGGCGCGGCTGCGACCGGCCTGGCGCGACCTGGCCTGGACGGCGGTCGTGTTGGTGGCCATCTCGCGCGACTCCTAGCTGTACCGGATCCGCGGGTCGATGTAGGCGTACAGCACGTCGACCACGACGTTGAGGAACGCGACCGCGAAGGCGTACAGCATCGTCATCGCCATGAGCAGGCTGTAGTCACGCGTGCGAGATCGACGTGATGTAGAACTGCCCGATGCCCGGGATGCCGAAGATGCGTCTCGATGATGAACGACCCGGTGACGAGGAATGCCAGCGTCGGGCCGAGGATCGTCACGACCGGGATGAGCGCGTTGCGGATCATGTGCCGCGAGTCACGACCGCCTGGTCCTTGAGGCCCTTGCTCTGGGCCGTCCGGATGTAGTCCTTGCGCGTCACCTCGAGCATCGAGGCTCGCGTGTACCGGGCGATGACGGCGATCGGGAAGCCAGCCAGCGCGATCGTCGGCAGGACCCAGTACTGCGGGCCCTTCCAGCCGCCGGTCGGGAACCAGCCTAAGTTGACGCTGAGAAGACGACGATCAGCAGGATCGCCAGCACGAAAACTGGGCGTGGCGATGCCGATGATGCGAGATGCTGGTCGGCGAGGTAGTCCGGGCCACGGTTGTGGCCGAGGGCGGCGAAGATGCCGAGCGGGATGCCGACGACGACGGACAGGATGAAGGCCATCACGCCGAGCTGGACGGTCGTCCAGATGCCGTCGGCGACGATGTCGTTGACGCGCCGGTCCTGGTAGCGGTACGACGGCCCGAGGTCACCCTGGATGAAGGCGCCCGCCCAGTTGATGTACTGGATGTAGAGCGGCTGATCGAGCCCGTACTGGGCGTTCAGCCGGTCCTGGATGCCTTGCGGCAGATGCTTCTCGCGATCCCAGGGCCACCCGGGACGGCGTGCATCAGGAAGAAGGTGATGATGGAGACCGTGAACAGGACCGGGATGATCCACAGGAAGCGCCGGCCGATATATGTGATCACGGTATCTCTCTGCTAATCGAAGGATCTTCGCCTGGATGAGAACCCGGTGGGGCCGGCCTTGCGGCCGGCCCACCGGCACTGTCGCCGTGGGCGATCAGTGCTTCTTGATCTGAGATGGTCTCGTAGAACAGGTCGCCCGGCAGCGATGCGAGTCGGACGGCGGTCGACTGGTAGGCCGCCGACGTACGGCTGGACCTCGTAGGTCGACAGTCCGAAGCGAAGCGGCAGGAGCGCCGCGTCGTTGATAAGGATGGTCTGCGCCTGGTTGTAGAGCGTCCACCTGCTTGGCCTGGTCCGGCTCGGCCGGCAGCCTGGGCCATCAGCTTGTCGAAGTCCGGGTTGCAGTACTGGATGTCGTTGTTGCCGCCGCCGCAGACGAACAGACCGAGCTGGTTGTTCGCGTGCGGGTAGTCGGCACCCCAGCCGTCGCGGGCGATGGTGTACTCACCGGCCGTCCGCTGCTGGAGGAAGACGGCAGAAGTCGCTGCCGATCTGCTCGGTCTCGAGACCGAACGCCTGGCGCCAGGCCTCGGCGAGGAACGCGACGCGCGGCTCGTGGCCGGCGCCGGAGTTGAAGCCGAACTTCAGCTTGCCGAGCGCCGCGGCGTCCTGGACGCCGAGGGCCGCAGGGCCGTATCCATGTGCTCCTTGGCCGAAGCCAGGTCGAACGGATACGGATCGAGGTCGACCTGGTAGCCGGGATGCCCGGCATCCTGAAGCTGTTGGCCGGATCGGCCGATGCCGGCGAACGTCGGCGTCGATGAAGGCCTTCTTGTCGATCGCCTGCGTCAGCGCGATGCGGAAGTCCTTGTTGGCCGTCGGGCCGGTCTTGTTGTTGTAGGTGTAGTGAGGTGATCGCGAGCTGCGGGATGTCGACGACCTGCGGCCCGAGGACCGGATCGCGCCTTGACGCGCTGGATGTCCTCGGCTCGGCGTCAGGACCATGTCGAGCTCGCCTGCCTCGTACGCCGCCTGGCCCTGGGCCGGCTCGGTCGTCATGGACATGTCGATCTCGGTCAGGTCGGCTTGACGTCGCCCGACCAGTTCGGGTTCGGGCGAGGACGATCTGGCTGTTGTGCGTCCACGATGTCCAGGATGAACGGGCCGGAGCCGACGTAGTTCGCGGCCTCGGTCGCGTTCGAGGCTCTTGATCCACTTCTCCTGGACCGGGACCGCGATCCAGAGGGCCATGACGCTCGATGAAGTAGCGTGGCCGGCGTGCCGAGCTGTGACGACGAACGGTCTTGTCGTCGGGGGCGGACACCGACCTTGGCTCGAGGGCGGCGTCGATGTCGGCGTCGCGTCGTCGGCGGCCGTCCTTGTCGCCGCAGCCATTGGCCAGCGCCGAGGACGCATCCGCGCCGTCGATCTCGCACAGGACGTAGGCGTATGGAGCGGCGGTTCGAGGATCGAGCGTCCGCTTGATGCCGTAGACGAAGTCACCGGCGACGATCGGCTCGCCGTTGCTGTACTTGAGTCGTCCTTCAGGGTGAAGAGTCAGGGTGCTTGGCGTCCGGCCGACACGGCCGGCAGGTCGCTCGGCGAGCGCCGGAACGACCTTGAGGTCCTTGTCGAAGTACAGACAGGCCGCGGTTGAGGGCGTGGAGGACGGCGATCGAGGTCGAGTCCTGTGCCTTGTTCGGGTCGAGGGTCAGGGGGCTCGCTGGCCGAGGTCGATGTGCGAGGACCTGCTCGATCGGCGAGGTCGGACACGCTCGGGGCCGAGGTCGCGGCCGGGGCCGCTGGACTGCCCAGGAGCGGTCGACGCCGGCGGCGCCGACGAGGTCGTGGCACCGCCGCAGGCCGCCGCGATGACGGCGATGCTGGCGAGGATGCCAAAGAGTCGTTTCTGCATGGATTCTCCTCCGAACGGGTGGCTTACCCGATGAATTCCCGCTACCGCGGCCCGGTCCCACGCTTTCACGAGGCCGCCTCGATCGCTCGCTCAGCCTCCGGATCGAACCTCCCGCTCAGAAACGGACGATAGGGCGAGCAGCGGCGTCAGCACGGATTCGGGTCGGTGCGCTGCCGGTACTATCCACAGCGCCCGAGGCACTGTCAACTTCCGACCTAACGAACGTTCGGTATGGCGTCGTCCGACGCGTCGAGGTCAGTCCGGGCACGGCGTCTCGGCGCCGGTCATCGGCCGCCAGCGGAGGTTCGGCTGGCGAGCCGCCGTCGCCTCGTCGAGGCGCCGGACCGGGCGCCGTGTGCGGGCGCGCTGGTGACGCGTCCGGGATCGTCGTCCGCCTCGGCCGGCGATCGCGATGAGGGCGTCGGCGAACGCGTCGAGCGTCTCGACCGATTCGGTCTCGGTCGGCTCGATGAGCATCCCTCCTCGACGATCAGCGGGAAGTAGATCGTCGGCGGGTGGATAGCCGTAGTCGATCAGCCGCTTGGCGATGTCGAGCGTCCGGACGCCGGTCCGCTTCTTGATCGTCGCGGCCGACGCGACGAACTCGTGCTTGCAGGGCCGGTCGTACGGGATGTCGTAGGTGCCCGCCGAGCCGGTGCTTGAGGTAGTTGGCCGCGAGGACGGCGTCGTCGCTGACCTCGCGCAGGCCCGACGCCGCCGTGGGCCCGGATGTAGGCGTACGCGCGCACGAGGACGCCGGTGTTGCCGACGAAGCTGCGCAGCCGGCCGATCGAGGTCGGCCGCTCGCCGGGCCGCTCGAGGCGGAACGTGCCGTCGTCGTCGCGCAGGACGCGCGGCGTCGGGCAGGTACGGGCAGCAGCGTCTCCCCACCCCGACCGGGCCGGCGCCCGGACCGCCGCCGCCGTGCGGCGTCGAGAACGTCTTGTGGACGTTGAAGTGCATGACGTCGAAGCCGGCCTCGCCGGGCTTGAACCGGCCGAGGATGGCGTTGAGGTTGGCGCCGTCCATGTAGGCCAGCGCGCCGGCCTCGTGGACCGCGTCGAGCAGCTCGCCGATGCGCGCCTCGAACAGCCCGAGCGTCGACGGGTTCGTGATCATCACCGCGGCCGTCTGCGGCCCGAGGGCCGCGCGGAACGCGTCGACGTCGACGCCGCCGTCGGCGGCCGACGGGATCGTGATCGTCCGGAAGCCGGCCATCGACGCGGTCGCCGGGTTCGTCCCGTGGCTGAGCTGTCCGGGACGAGCACCTCGTCGCGCTCGCCGTCGCCGCGCGCGCGGTGGTAGGCGCGGATCATCAGGATCCCGGTCAGCTCGCCCTGGGCGCCCGGCCGCCGGCTGGAGCGTGACCGCGCGCATGCCCGAGATCTCGGCCAGCGCCCGCTCGAGCTCCCACAGCAGCTGGAGCGTGCCCTGCGCGACCTCGTCGGGCGCCAGCGGGTGGAGGTTGGCGAAGCCGGGCAGGCGGGCGGCCCACTCGTTGAGCTTCGGGTTGAACTTCATCGTGCACGAGCCGAGCGGGTAGAACCCGGTGTCGACCGCGTAGTTGAGCTGCGACAGGTTGACGTAGTGGCGGACGACGTCCGGCTCGTTCATCTCGGGCAGCGCCGGGCGGCGTCCGTCCGGCGCGCGCCGGCCGGGATCCGGTCGAGGGCGTCCTTCGGCGGGTGCGGGATCTTGCCGCCGCCGCGGCCGGGCCGGCCGCGCTCGAAGAGCGTCGGCTGGAGGCGTCGGCCCGGTGACGCTCATCGCGGCGCTCCGGCGACCGCCGCGGCACCGCCTCGACGCCGCGGCCGGTCGCCGACCGACGGCGCCGCAGGGCGCCGCGCGAAGCGCGGCGATCTCGGCCGAGGTCGTGACCTCCGGTCGCGCACACGAGCAGCCCGTCGGCCAGGCGTCGGGTCGTCGGGCTCGGCGTCGGCCAGGACGAGGCCGGCCAGGACGCCCGTCGTCGAGCAGCCGGCGGTGGACGGCCGGCGCGTCGGGCACGCGGACGACGAACTCGTTGAGGTACGGGCCGGGATGCAGCCGCGCGCGCGCCGACGGCCGCGAGCGCGGCCTCGAGCTCGGCGGCCCGGCTGGCGCCCGAGCGCCGCGACGTCGCGCAGCCCGTGCGGACCGATCGTCGCCGAGGTAGATCGACGCGGCCAGGGCGAGGAGCGCCTGGTTCGTGCAGATGTTGCTGGCGGCCTTGTCGCGCCGGATGTCCTGCTCGCGCGCGCGCATCGTCATCACGAACGCGCGCTTGCCGTCGAGGTCGGTGGTCATCCCGACGAGGCGGCCGGGGATCTGGCGGACGAGCGCATCGGTCGAGGCGAGGATGCCGAGGTACGGCCCGCCGTACTGCGGCGCGATCCCGAGCGGCTGGCCCTCGCCGGCGGCGATGTCGGCGCCGTACGCGCCGGGCGGCGCGAGGACCGCCAGGCTGACCGGCTCGATGACCGCGACGAACAGGGCGCCGGCGGCGTGCGCCAGCCGCGCCGATCTCGGGCATCGGCTCGAGCAGGCCGAGGAAGTCGGGCTGGGCGGCGATGACGCCGGCGACCGGCCGGTCCGGGTCGGCCAGCATCCGCTCGAGCGCCGCGAGGTCGGTCGTGCCGGCCGCCTCGCCGTCGGCCACGAGCGGGATCTCGTCGAGCTCGAGGCCGCCCCCGAAGTAGGTCCGCGAGCGTCGCGCGGTAGTGCGGATGGACGCCGCGGCAGACGAGGACCCGCTCGCGCCGGGTCGCCCGACAGGTCATCAGCGCGGCCTCGGCCGTGGCCGCGGCGCCGTCGTAGTGCGACGCCGAGACGACGTCGAGGTCGACCAGCTCGGCCATCAGCGACTCGTACTCGTAGATGCTCTGGAGCGTGCCCTGGCTGATCTCGGGCTGGTACGGCGTGTAGGCCGTGTACCACTCGCCGCGCAGCAGGAGCTGGTCGACCGCCGGCGGGCTCCAGTGGCGGTAGACGCCGGCGCCGAGGAACGACGCGAGGTCGGTCCGGTTGCGCCCGGCGAGGCGCGGTCAGGCGGGCGGCCAGCTCCAGCTCCGGCTCCGGCTCGGGCAGGTCGAGGGCGCGACGCCCGGAGCGCGACCGGGATGTCCTCGAACAGCTGGTCGACCGACGTCGAGGCCGAGGGCCGCGAGCATCCGCTCGCGGTCGTCGGCGGTATGGGGACCGTACGGCATCGGGTCGGTCAGCCGGCGGCGATGAGGGCGTCGTAGGCGTCGGCGTCGAGCAGGCTCGTCGAGCTGCGCCGCGTCGGCGAGCCGGACCCGGATCATCCAGCCGTCGCCGTACGGATCGCTGTTGACCAGCTCCGGGTTGCGCCGCCGAGCGTCGGCGTTCGCCTCGATCACCTCGCCGCTGACCGGGGCGAACAGGTCGCTGACGGCCTTGACCGACTCGACGACGCCGAACGCCGCGGACTGGCTCGAGCGTCGCGCCCGGCGTCGGGCAGCTCGACGAAGACGATGTCGCCGAGCTGGTCGGCGGCGTAGGCCGTGATCCCGATCGTCGCCTCGTCGCCCTCGACGCGGACCCACTCGTGATCCTTGGTGTAGCGCAGGTCGGTCGGCACCATCGGATCAGGCTATCCCTCCTGTAGAACGGCAGGGCGACGACCCGTGCCGGGACCCGCGCGTCGCGGATCTCGACGTCGACAACGGTACCCGGCTCGGCGTCGCCCGGGTGCGACGTACGCCATCGCGATCGGCACGCCGAGCGTCGGCGACTGGGTCCCGCTGGTGACGACGCCGGTCCGCCGGTCGCCGGACCACGACCGGGTAGCCGTGGCGGGCGATCCCGCGGCCCTCGACGATCGAGGCCGACCAGGCGCTTGCGCCGGCCCGTCGCGCGGCGACCCGCTCGAGCGCGGCGCGACCGACGAAGTCGCCCGGCTTGCCGAGCTTGACGACCCGGCCGAGGCCCGCGTCGTACGGGTTCGTGTCGAGGTCGAGCTCGTTGCCGTAGAGCGGCATGCCGGCCTCGAGCCGGAGCGTGTCGCGCGCGCCGAGCCCGATCGGCACGCCGTCGGCGGCCCGGACCGCCGGCGAGCAGCGCGTCCCAGAGGCCGCCGGTCCGCGCCGGTGTCGACGAAGACCTCGAACCCGTCCTCGCCGGTGTAGCCGGTCCGCGCGACGAGCGCCGGGATGCCGGCGACGGTCGCCTCGGCGACGGCGTAGTAGCGCAGGCCCGCCGAGGTCGACGTCGGTCAGCGGCGCGAGGACCTCGCGCGCGCGCGGGCCCTGGACCGCCAGGAGGCCGGTCGCCAGCGACCGGTCGTCGAGGACCGCCTTGAAGCCCTCGAGCCGCTCGGCCAGCGCGTCCGAGACGATCGCCGCGTTGCCCGCGTTGGCGACGACCAGGAAGCGCGTCCTCGGCCGAGGCGGTACACGATCAGGTCGTCGATGATCCCGCCGTCGGGCGCGCAGATCATCGAGTAGTGGGCGCGCCCGATGGCCAGGCTCGGCGGGTCCGACGACGAGCGCCGCGGCGAGCGCCGGCGCCGGCCTCGGGCCCTCGACGTACAGCTCGCCCATGTGCGACAGGTCGAACAGGCCGACCCGCTCGCGGACGGTCCGGTGCTCGTCGATGATCGAGCCGTACTGGACCGGCATCAGCCAGCCGCCGAACTCGATCAGCCGCGCCCCGAGGTCGCGGTGGGCGTCGGTCGAGCGGGGTCAGGTGGACGGGCGCACTCGAGCGGCGTCGGTCACGAGGCCGCCTCGGCCGGCCGACGTCCGCGGCCGGCGCGGCGAGCGCTCGAGCGCCGCCGCGCGGCCACGAGGCGCGCTCGGTCTCGAAGGTCAGCATCGTCGGCGGCGTCGTCGAACGGGATCCAGCGGACCTCGTCGAACTCGTGGTCGTGCGCGGCGAGGTCGCCGCCGATCGGCTCCATCAGGAAGTAGTGGACGGTCTTGTGGATCCGCGTGCCCGGACTGGACGAACCAGTACTCGATCGAGTCGAGCGGCGCCGGTGATGCGGACCTGTCAGGCCGGTCTCCTCGTCGACCTCGCGGAGGGCCGTCTGCTCGCGGCGTCTCGCCCGGCGTTGCGGCGTCCCCTTGGGCAGGGTCCAGGTCCGACCGTCGCGCTCGCGCCGGCGGCTGCCGACGACGAGCCACGGCTGGCCCGGACTCGTGGCGGACGACGATCCCGCCGGCGGAGGTGGCGGTCGAGGTCCTCAGCCGCGCCACGGCGCCGACGCGGCGCCCGGGCGCCGGGCGACGCCGGTGCGCCCGGACCTGGCCCACTCCATGACGACGAGCGGGCGGGGACGACCGCTCGGGCGTGCGCGCGGACCGCGGCCGGCTGGATCGCCCGCCAGCCGGCGCGCAGCTGCGTCGAGCGGCGCGACCGTCGGGCCGTGCAGGACGGTCGTCCGCGTCGCCGGGGCCTGGAACGAGCCGGACGGACGGAGACCCAGCCGGCGCTCCCGGACGCGGGTCGAGGGACGGACGAATCGCGCCGCCGGGCGGGCCGCGTACTTGGCCGCGATGCTGTGATCCATGGGAGGCTATGGTACCGGTTCGGGCCGGGCTTGCAAGGCCGTCGCGAGCACTGCAGCGCATCGTCGTCGCGACCTCCGGTGCCAGGCGCGCCACGCGACTCGGCCAGGTCGATCTCGCGGCGGGCCGCGGCGACGCGTAGAGCTCGAGGACCGCCGGGGCGTGCGCGCGCAGGGTCGTCGAGGTGCGCCTGCAGCGTCCCGACGTCGCCGCGGGTCATCGGTCCGGTCAGCGCCGCCCGGATCCCGAGCGCCCGGGCGTTGCCCGAGCGTCCCCTCGATGAGCGGGCCGTAGATCGCCAGCGAGCCGGCCTCGTCGAGCCCGGCGACGCGGCCGAGCTCGGCGATCGCGTCGAGCAGCGCCACGAACCCGCCGGCCGCCAGGACCGCCGCGGCGTGGTAGGCCGCCTTCGAGCCCGGGCGCCAGGCGGACCGGCGCGGCGCCGATCGGCCTCGGCCATGTCGGCGAGCAGCGCCGGCAAGCTGGTCGTCGCCTTCGATCGCGACGGTCGCCCCGTGGAGCGCCGGCGACGGCGCGCTCCGTGTCGGCGAAGGCGACCAGCGGGTGGAACGCGCCGATCTGCGTGCCGGCGGCCATCGCCGGCGCGAGGACCTCGGCACCGAGGGCGCCGCTCGTGTGGATCATCGCCTGGCCGCTGTACATCCGGAGCGAGCCGGCCAGCGGGGCGATCGCGTCGTCGGGGACGGCGAGGATGATCAGCTCGACCTCGTCGAGGATCGGCTCCGGATCGGCGAACGACGCGGCTCACCTCGACCAGCGACCGGAACCGCTCGCGCCGGCCGGCGTCGCGGCTGGCGACTGCGTGGACCGGCCAGCCCGCGCGCGACTCAGGGCGACGCCGAGCGCCGTCCCGACGGCGCCCGCCCCGACGATGCCGATGATCGGCGGCTCGCCCGGCGCCGACGTGCTGATGCGGGTGGGCGTGGTCGCTCGGGTGGACCTCGTCGCCGTGGCGGTGGTAGCCGGGCGGCGGCCGGGTCGAGGTCGATGCCCGGCCGCCTCGATCGCGGCCTCCGTCTCGGCCCGGTCGCGCTCGGGTCGTCGCCGGGCAGGTCGCCCCACGCCCTCATCGAGCGTGGGCCGGGCATCGCGGGTCGTCGTCGCGCTGCACCGGTCGAGTGTAGCGAGCGCCGCGATCCGCGCCGGCGCTGCGCCCTCGCGGCATCGGCCGGGCTATACTGGGGCGACCTCGACCCGGGGCGGGCGCACCCGCCCGGCGCCGACTGACCCCGCGCACCTGCGCGGTCGATGAAGGAGGCGCGTCATGGCGACCCGATCCCCGATCCCCGATCCCTTCGGCGCCCGCGCCACGCTCGCGCGCGGGCGGCATCGAGTACGGCTACTACCGGCTCGAGGCCGTCGGCGACCGGATCGATCTCGCGGCCCTGCCGGTCACGGTCAAGATCCTGCTCGAGAACGCGCTCCGCCACGCCGGCGGCGGCGTGGTCCGCGACCGGACGGACGTCGAGACGCTCGCTCGCCTGGCGGCCGGGCGTCGCCGGCCGAGGCCGAGATCCCGTTCATGCCGGCGCGCGTCCTCCTCCAGGACTTCACCGGCGTCCCGGCGGTCGTCGACCTGGCGGTCATGCGCGACGCGATGGCCGACCTCGGTGGCGACCCGGCGCAGGTCAACCCGCTCGTCCCGGCCGACCTCGTCATCGACCACTCGGTCCAGGTCGACCGGTTCGGGACGCCCGGCGCGTTCGCCTTCAACGTCGAGCGCGAGTACGAGCGCAACGGCGAGCGCTACCAGCTCCTGCGCTGGGCGCAGACCGCCTTCCGCGACCTGCGCGTCGTGCCGCCCGGGCACGGGCATCGTCCACCAGGTCAACCTCGAGTTCCTGGCGACGGTCGTCGCCGATCGCCGGACGCGACGGCCGGCGGTCGCCTTCCCGGACACGGTCGTCGGGACCGACTCGCACACGACGATGGTCAACGGCCTCGGCGTCCTCGGCTACGGCGTCGGCGGCATCGAGGCCGGAGGCCGTCCTGCTCGGCCAGCCGCTCTACCAGCCGATGCCGCACGTCGTCGGCGTCCGGCTCCACGGCGCGCTGCCGCGCGGCTCGACCGCGACCGACCTCGTCCTGGTCGTGACCGAGATGCTGCGCGCGCACGGCGTCGTCGGCTCGTTCGTCGAGTTCGCCGGCGACGGCCTGGCGACGCTGGCCGCTCGCCGACCGGGCGACGATCAGCAACATGAGCCCCGAGTTCGGGGCGACGTCGACGCTCTTCCCGATCGACGACGAGACGCTCGCCTACCTGCGCCTGACCGGCCGGTCGCCCGAGCGGATCGGCCTCGTCGAGCGCTACGCCAGGACGCAGGGCCTGTGGCGCGAGCCGGGCGACGGCCCGGCCTTCGACGAGCTGCTCGAGCTCGACCTCGCGCAGCGTCGAGCCGTCCGTCGCCGGGCCGCGGCGGCCGCAGGACCGCGTGCCGCTGACGACGCTGCGCGAGAACTTCCGGTCGAACTTCCCGAACGGCCTCGACGGCGCGCTGGCCGACCTCGGCGCCGACGCACCCGTGCCCGGCAACGGCGTCGTCGAGGACGCGTCGGCCGACTCGTTCCCGGCGTCGGACGCGCCGTCGTTCGCGACGGCCGGCGCGACGACGAGGTCCGGCGCCGCCGGCCGACGCCGGTCGTCGCCGACGCGCCGCCGGTCGACGGCCGGGCCTATCGACCGGTCGAGGTCGAGGTCGGCGGCCGAGCGGTCACGATCCGGACGGGCTCGGTCGCGATCGCCGCGATCACGTCGTGCACCAACACGTCGAACCCGACGGTCATGGTCGGGGCCGGGCTGCTGGCCCGCAACGCCGTCGCCCGCGGCCTGCGCGTCGGCCCGACGGTCAAGACCTCGCTGGCGCCCGGCTCGCGGGCCGTCACCGGCTATCTCGAGGCGGCCGGGCTGATGGCCCCGCTCGAGGCGCTCGGGTTCGCGCTGGCGGGCTACGGCTGCACGACCTGCATCGGCAACTCCGGACCGCTCGACGACGCGGTCGCCGCGCGCGATCGAGGCGAACGACCTGGTCGTCGCGGCGGTCCTGTCGGGCAACCGCAACTTCGAGGGCCGGATCCATCCGCTGGCCCGGGCGAGCTACCTCGCCTCGCCGCCGCTGGTCGTCGCGTTCGCGCTCGCCGGCCGGGTCGACATCGACCTGACCACCGAGCCGCTCGGGACCGGCACGGACGGCCGGCCCGTCTTCCTCGCCGACATCTGGCCCGAGCCCGACGAGATCCGGTCGGTCATCGCCGAGTCGATCGATCCCGAGCTGTTCCGGCGGACCTACGCGACCGTGTTCGAGGGCGACGACCGCTGGCGCGCGCTGCCGATCCCGACGGGCGACCGCTACGCCTGGGACGCCGACTCGACCTACGTCGCCAAGCCGCCGTTCTTCGACGGCCTCGCCGCGAGCCGCGCGACGCCGCCGCGACATCGACGGCGCTGCGCGTCCTCGCCGTCCTCGGCGACTCGGTCACGACCGACCACATCTCGCCCGCCGGCTCGATCGCGCCGTGCGTCGCCGGCCGGGCCAGTGGCTCCAGGCGCACGGCGTCGGACCGCTCGAGTTCAACTCGTACGGCGCCCGGCGCGGCCACCACGAGGTGATGATGCGCGGCACGTTCGCCAACATCCGGCTGCGCAACCGGCTGGTCGACGGCGAAGGAGGGCCCGTACACCGTCCACCTGCCCGACGGCGAGCGAGGGCTTCATCTACGACGCGGCGATGCGCTACGCCGCCGAGGGCGTGCCGCTCGCGCATCATCGCCGGGCGCGAGTACGGCTCCGGCTCGTCGCGCGACTGGGCGGCCAAGGGCCCGGCGCTGCTCGGGGTCCGGGTCGGTCATCGCCGAGAGCTACGAGCGGATCCACCGCTCGAACCTGGTCGGGATGGGCGTCCTGCCGCTCCAGTTCCAGCCCGGCGACAGCGCCGCGTCGCTCGGCCTGACCGGTCGCGAGACGCTGACCGATCAGCGGCCTGGCGGACGGCCTGACGCCGCGCCAGACGGTGACGCGTCACGGCGCCGCGCCGACGACGGCACGCGAGCGGCGGTTCGCGGCGATCGCCCGGCTCGACGGCCCGATCGACGTCGAGTACTACGAGGGCGGGATCCTGCCCGCCGTCCTCCGACGCCTGGCCGGCTCGGCCACCGCCTGAGCGAACCAGTCCCGCGCCCGACGCCGGCCTGCCATCCTGCGTCGATGCGCCGAGGCTCGAGCGTGACCATCGCCTCCCGCCCGGTGACGTCGGGGCTCGCGGCGCGATCGCCACCGCGCTGGCATCGGTCCGGGCGGCCATCGCCAACGCCCAGATCCGCCGGGTGGTCGGCGCCTGGAGCCTCGGGATCGCCGGTGACTGGGTCTCGCTGGTCGCGCTCCTGGTGGTCGCCTACCAGGCCGGCGGTCCGCTCGGCGTCGGCATCCTGGGGCTCGCCCGGATGATCCCGGCGACGATCGCCGGGACGCTCGCAGGCGTGCCGGCCGCTCGGTTCGGCAGCGCCCCGGTGCTTCTCGCGGCGAACCTCGCATCCGTCTCGCGGCCGCGGTCGCCTGCGCGGTCGCCGTGGCGATGGCCGCACCGGTCGGCGTCGTGCTCGTAGCGGCGGGGATCGCGGCTTCGGCCGGCGCCCTCGTCCGACCCGGTGCAGTCGCTCGCTCCTCCCGTCCCTCGCCACGGTGCCCGAGAGCTGGTCGCGAGCAACGTCGTCACCAGTCTCGCGGAGGCCGTCGGCACGTTCATCAGCCCTGCTCGCCGGCGGCGTCCTCATCGTGTCGGGCGGGGCCCCGGCCACCATCGGCTTCAGGTGCGTTCCTGTTCGCCATCGCGGCGATCGCCGTCGCCCGGCTCGACGTGACCGAGAGACCAGGGTGACGCGGACGGCCGCGACCCCGCGACCGTCGCGACCGTCGCGCGCCCGATCGATCGTCGACGGGTTTCGGGCGGTCGCCGCTCGGCCCGGCCCGGCGCTCATCCTCGTGGGCTTCCTGTCGCAGACGATCGTCGAGGCCTGCTGATCACCCTGATCGTCGTGACATCGCTCGAGGCTACTCGGCCTGGGCGACGCCGGGATCGGCTGGCTCAACGCCGCCATCGGGCTGGGCGGGCTGGCCGGCGCCATCGCCGCGGCGAGCCTGACCGGGCGCGTCCGCCTGTCCCGCCTGTTCGCGCGTGTCGCTGTTCTTCTGGGGCCTGCCGATCGCGGTCATGGGCGCGCTGCCGGTCGCGGTCGTCGCCCTCGGCGCGATGTTCGTGACCGGCCTGAGCAACGCGGCGCTCGCCACGTATCCGGGGATCACGGTCCTCCAGCGCAGCTTCCCGGCGCGCAGGAACGATTTTGCCGCCTTCGGGCTGCTCGAGGGCAGTGCCGGCCTCGGCGTCGCCCTCGGCGGGATCCTCGCGCCGGTCCTGCTGGCCGTGCTCGGGTGCGCGGCGCGCTCGTCGTCACCGGCGCGGTGCTCCCGATCGTGGCCGTCGTGACCTGGCCCCGCATCAGCCGGCTGGAGGTCGAGACCCTCGTCCCGGAGGACCGGCTTCGGTTGCTCCGACGGGTGCCACTGTTCGCGCCGCTCAACCTGTCGGTGCTGGATCGGATCGCCGGGGCGATGTCGGCCGTGATCGCACCGGCCGGCCGGGCGCTGATGCGCGAGGGGGAGCCGGGCGACCGCTACGTCGTCATCGAGATCCGGGTCGGTCGAGGTCACCGCGTCGGGCCGGCCGCTGCGGACCCTCGGCCCGGGCCACGGGATGCGGCGAGATCGCGCTGTCTCGCGATATCCCGCGGACCGCGACCGTGACGACCCTCGAGCCGACCCGCGTCCTGGAACTCGATGCCGTGTCATTCCAAGGCCGCCATGGCCGGACCCGCCGCCTGGGCGGCCGCCGAGCCACCATGACCCGCTACCTGACGAAGGCGCCGGCCTGATCTGACGGCTCCGGAACGCCGACGCGTGGGTGGTCAGCCTGGCCGCTCGTCGCTCTCCGAGATCCTTCTTCCAGCCGAGGTGCTTGCGGAGCCAGCCGACCGAGGCCAGGTGGTCAGTCCGCCTGCTCCTCGTACGGCGCGAGCGCGTCGAGCGCCGACCGGGTGAGGTCGACGTGGACGGAATCCGCGGCCAGGCTCGTCACGGCGTCGGCCGGCACCATGACGTCCCGGTGCCCCGCGTCGAGCGCGACGCGGAGGCCGTGGAAGATGTCCTCGGCATCGTCCCCGAGCACCTCCGCGCACCTTCCCCACGCCGCTCGCCGTCGCTGGCCATGACCGGTGTCTCGTACACGATGGAACGCCAGGAGATCGGCGCGTTCTGCGACATTTCGTGGACCTCGGATGGGTTGATGGACGGGTTGCCGTGATAGGCGATACGGACGCGCCTACAGCCTACGTCGGTGACGCGACATCGGCCCGGCAGTCGTCCGGGGACGAGTTCGCCACGCCCGTCGGCCTATCCTCTGGACGATGCGCGCCCTGGATCTTCGACCTCGACGGGACCCTCGTCGACACCGTCTACGCGCACGTCTTCGCCTGGCAGCGGGCGCTGATCGAGGCTCGGCCAGCCCGGTCGACGGCTGGCGGATCCACCGCCGGATCGGGATGAGCGGCGGCCTGTTCGCCCGGGCCGTCGCGCGCGAGATCGGGCGCGAGCCTGACCGACGACCGAGGCCGAAGCGTTGCAGCGCCGGCACGGCGAGATCTTCCGCGAGATCCTGCCGGATCGGCGGCCGCTGCCCGGCGCCATCGAGCTGCTCGCGGCGCTCCGTCGCAGACGGCGTCGTCCACGGGATCGCGACGTCCGGCCGCCGGCCCGAGATCGACGCGATCGCTCGAGGCGCCTCGGCGTGCCCGCCGGACACCGTCGTCGTCGAGCGCGGCGACGTCCTGCGGGCCAAGCCGGAGCCCGACCTCTTCCTCGGCCTGCCAGCAGCGGCTCGGCGTCGCGATCGCGGACTGCTACGTCGTCGGCGACGCCGTCTGGGACCTGCTGGCGGCGCGGCGGGCCGGGATGCTCAGCGTCGGCCTGCTGACCGGCGGCTACGGCGAGGACGAGCTGCGCGGCGCGGGCGCGTTCCGCGTCTACCGCGACGCGGCGGAGCTGCTCGACTCCCTCGACGAGCTGGGGTCCGCGCTCAGCCCCGATCTGACGGCCGGTCGCGCGGTCACATGCGCGCGGGCGCGGGTCGATGCGATGACCCGACCAACCAGGAACGTCGACCACTGAACGACCAGGACTGGCTCGCCGAGCGCTTCGAGGCCAACCGCTCCCACCTGCGCGGCGTCGCGTTCCGGATGCTCGGCTCCGTGACCGAGGCCGGACGACGCCGTCCAGGAAGCCTGGATCCGCCTGAGCCGCACCGACACGAGCGACGTCGACAACCTGCGGGCCTGGCTGACGACGGTCGTCGGGCGGGTCTGCCTCAACATGCTGCGGTCGCGCAGGACGCGGCGCGAAGCGTCCCTCGAGACCCACCTCCCGGATCCCATCGTGAGCCCGGAGGCGGGCTCGATCCCGAGCAGGAAGCCCTGCTGGGCGATCTCGGTCGGGCTCGCGATGCTCGTCGTCCTCGACTCGCTGACGCCCGCCGAACGGGTCGCCTTCGTGCTGCACGACGTCTTCGCCGTGCCGTTCGACGAGATCGCGCCGATCGTCGGCCGGACGCCGACGGCGGCGCGGCAGCTCGCGAGCCGTGCCCGTCGCCGCGTCCAGGGTGCGCCCGTGCCCGACGTCGATCTCGATGGCCAGTGGGCCGTCGTCGACGCCTTCCTGGCGGCGGCGCGCGACGGCGACTTCGAACGCCTCCTCGCCGTCCTCGACCCGGACGTCGTGCTGCGCTCCGACGGCGGGGTGGCGCGTCCGGACCTGGTCTCGCTGGTCCGCGGCGCGCAGGCCGTCGCCGAGCAGGCGATGACCTTCCGCCGGTTCGCCGAGACGGCGACGCGGATCCTCGTGAACGGGATGCCCGGGGGCGTCGCCTGGGCGCCCGACGGGAGCCCGTTCGCCGTCCTGGCCCTGACGGTCAGGGGCGGGCGGATCGTCGCGATCGACGTGCTCGCGGATCCGGACCGGCTCGGCCAGCTGGATCTCACCGTGGTCGCCGGCTGAGGTCGCGTCGCTCGGGCGGCGGTCACGTTCGCGCCTGTCTCGCGGGTCCCTGTCGATGACGAGCCCGAACGATCGACGCACGAAGGAGCTACACGCATGACCGCTCAGAGTCGGCAGCGCCGCCCGCGCACCACGTGCGGGTCACGCTCTTCAGCCCGATCGCTCAAGGCTCCTGCTGGCCGCCGGCGTTCCGCTGGGCTTCAACGGCCTCATCACCATCCGCGGCCGGAAGAGCGGCCTGCCGCGCACGACGCCGGTGGCGATCATCGACGTCTCCGGGCAGGCGCTGGGTCTGGGCCCCGTGGGGCGACGTCCACTGGGTGCGCAACCTGCGCGCGGCCGGCCGCGCGACGATCACCGTGCCGCGGCCGGAAGGAAGACGTCAGCGCGACCGAGCTGGACCCGACGCAGCGAGTCGCGTTCTTCCGCGACGTCCTCGGTCCGGTCGCCGAAGCCATCCCGTTCGGCGTCCGGTTCATCCGGACTCGTCGACGGCGTCGATCTCGACCATCCGCTGGAGGCGGCCGAGGGCCGACGCGGTCTTCGAGCTCCACCCCCACTGCGATGAAGGCCGTCACGGAACAGGGCCCGGAAGGCCCTGCTGTCTGGTGGAGTGACGATGGTGGGCGATACTGGATTCGAACCAGTGACCTCACGGATGTGAACCGTGCGCTCTAACCGACTGAGCCAATCGCCCGGGAGTCGCGGCGCCGCTCAGGGCGCCGGACGGCAGCCGCCGATCATACCTGCAGGCCGGGCCAGCGGGCAACGACGCGCTCGGCCGGCGACGCCGTCGACGACGACCAGCTTCCGGCGGCTGGTGGCCCCAGCCGACGATCCGGACGTCGCGCCGGGCGATGCCCGAGCTCGTCGGCCACGAGCCGGATGAGCGCGGTGTTCGCGCGCCGCCGTCGACGGCGGGCGCCATGACCCGGACCTTGAGCACGCCGTCGACGACGCCTTCGACGCGGTCGGCCGCCGAGCGCGGGGTCAGTCGGACGGCGAAGCGCACGTCGGAGAAGGTCAAGACGTCAGAAGGCGCGCCACAGCAGGCCAAGCGACGATCAGGACGAGGAACCCGGACCAGTCGATGCTCCCCGTCACGCGGCAGCAGCGCGACCGACCGGGAGCGAGGATCGGCTCGTCGTCCGGGTGTAGGAAGGCGCCGACGGCGCTCCGTGCGGCCGGTCGGCCCACGACAGCAGCATGCGCCGAGGACCAGCTAGCCAGGCGATCAGGATCGAGCAGCTGAGCGAGCGACACCGAGCGGTTGCCACGACCCCGAGTCTACCAGCCGAGGTCGACCGCTCCCCCACGGCGGTCAGGACGCGGCCGCTCCGCCGAACATCGCGCGGCCGACCGGCACGATCGTGGCGCCCTCCTCGATCGCGACCTCGAAGTCGTCGGTCATGCCCATCGACAGCTCGGCGCCCGAGCGCCGGCCAGCGCGCGCGCAGCCGCTCGGACAGGTCGCGCGCAGGCCGCGGAACGTCGGCCGCGCGCCTCGGCCGGGTCGCTCGACGAGCCGGCCGACCGTCATCAGGCCCGCGGACCTCGAGGTTCGAGCAGCGCCAGCAGAGCTGCCGATCGCGCGCCGGCGGCCGCGCCGGCGCGGAAGCCCGGCCTTGGCCGGGTCGTCGATCGACGTTGACCTGGAGCAGGACCGGGTAGCGCGCGGCCCGGGCCGGACCTCGCGGCGCCAGCCGGTCGAGCCGCTCGGCGAGCTCGACCGAGTCGACCGACTGGATCGCGCTCGAACGACCTCGAGCGCGCGGCGGGCCTTGTTCGACTGGAGCGGCCCGACGAGCTGCCAGCGCGCGCCGGGCACCTCGGGCGCCTTGGCCGCGCCTCCTGGACGCGGTTCTCGCCGAGCAGCGTCGAGCCCGGCCGCGACGGCGTCGCGCAGACGCGTCGGCGGCGACGGTCTTGGAGACCGCGACGAGCGTGACCGTCGGCCGGGTCGCGCCCGACGCGCGCGCAGGCGTCGGCGATCCGCGCGAGGACCGCGCTCGCGCGCGCGCGCGGTACGCGACGATCGTCGGTCCGGGTCGGTCATCGCGGTGCGCCGGCCAGCCGCCGGCGCCGTCACTTCCGGCGGAGGAAGCTCGGGATCTCCAGGTCGTCCGCGTCGTAGGTCGTCGTCGGCGCTTGCGGCGAGCGGCTCGCCGACCGAGCGCTCGACGCGCGGCGCCGCGACGGCCGCGGCGGCCTCGTCGTCGGCGGCGTCGATCGCGGCGGTCGCCGCGACGGCGCGTCGACGACCTCGTCGCGCTGGCGCTGGAGCTCCTCGAGGAAGTCGCGCTCGCGCGGCGCGCCGGACCGACGCCGGACGTGTCCATGACGCCCGGTCGCCTCGCGGCGCGGCGAGCTGGCGCTTGCGGCCGCCGTCGAAGCCGGTCGCGATGACCGTGATCATGACCTCGTCGCCGAGCCGCTCGTTGAAGCTCGTGCCGAAGATGATGTTGGCCTCCGGGTCGGCCGCGGCGCGGATCTCCTCGGCCGCCTCGGTGACCTCGAACAGGCTGACAGGTTCGACGAGCCGGTGATGTTGAACAGGATGCCCTGCGCGCCGGCGATGTCGACCTCGAGGAGCGGGCTGGCGATCGCCTGCCGGGCGGCCTCGACGGCGCGGTTCTCGCCGGTCGCCCGGCCGATGCCCATGAGCGCCGAGCCGGCGTCCTTCATGATCGCGCGCACGTCGGCGAAGTCGAGGTTGATCAGGCCCGGCACGGTGATGATGTCGCTGATGCCCTGGACGCCCTGGCGGAGGACGTCGTCGACGACCCGGAACGCGTCGAGGATCGACGTGTTCTTCTGGACGACGTCGCGCGAGCCGGTCGTTCGGGATCGTGATCAGCGTGTCGACCTGCGGCCTTGAGCTCCTCGGCCGCCTTCTCGGCGACGAGCTTGCGCTTGGCGCCCTCGAAGCGCGAACGGCTTGGTCACGACGCCGATCGTCAGCGCGCCGGCCTCCTTGGCGATCTGGGCGACGACCGGGGCGGCGCCGGAGCCGGTGCCGCCGCCGAGCCCGGCGGTGATGAAGACCATGTCCGAGTCGGCGAGCGCCTGCGGCGATCTTCTCGGAGTCCTCTTCGGCCGCGCGCTGGCCCGATCGTCGGCGTCGCCGCCGGCGCCGAGGCCGCGGGTGATCTTGTCGCCGATCCGGATCTTGTGCGGCGCGTCCGACTGGAGGAGCGCCTGGGCGTCCGGTGTTGCAGGCGATGAACTCGACGCCCATCATCTCGGCCCGGATCATCCGGTTGACCGCGTTGCCGCCGCCGCCCCGACACCGATGACGCGGATCAGCGCGGTAGTTCTCGAATCGGAACGCAACGCGCATCGGGCTCTCCTCAGCGACCCTGGTAGGGCTGACCATGAGCGAGCGTGACGGGTCTCCGACCCGGGTCGCCTTCCCGGTGCTGAGCGGGTCCGTTGGCTGGCCGGAGTATAGCGCCGGACCGCCGCCAGCGGGTGACGGATCGCCGACACCCGGGCCGGTCGGCGCGCAAAGCCGCCGGTGCCTGGACGCACCACCTGGGGGACGGCCGATCGGCGTAGGAAGCTCAGGCGACCGCTGTCCTGAACCGTTGTCGGGGTTCGGGTCGAGCAGCAGATCGGACTGCCACGTCCCCAGCGGCGAGCTGGCTGCAACCATCGCATCGGTCAGCGACGGCGCAGACGCCAGCAGCGGCAGACGTGGTCGGCGCCGTGAGCAATACGTAACTGAACGAAGTGGCTACC
>ERZ1370068.9923-contig-8666_pt1 | contig 40785 bp, 39 predicted proteins | sample MGYA00561227_ERZ1370068 | MGnify/ENA primary metagenome ERZ1370068 (study PRJEB38410, sample SAMEA6850437) | metagenome | study: Metagenomic assessment of the ecological functions of the soil: analysis of the soil microbiota associated with the... | reverse complement strand
GGTTACGTATTGCTCGATCCTGCGGCGGCGGCTGATGGTGAAGTCCTACGCGGCCGATGCCTTCGTCCGCCTCGGTGACGAATCAGGCCGGCCCGCGCGCGAGATCGCCGCGTCGGACGAGCTGGGACTGCCGACAGGCAGCCGGCTCGAGCTGCTCGGGTTCCTGCGCCCTGCTCGACCGACCGGGGAAGCCGTTCCCGGATCGTCACGCCCCTGACCGACCACCGCGCAGGTGCGTGATCGGAGCGTCTCTCGTAGCCCGGCCTCGGGCAGTGTGATCAGGCGGAAGCTCGTCACGCCCGGTGACGCCGCCGGTGCGCGCCGCCAGCTGGCCGGCTCGTCGACCGATGGCCCGCGGCGACGACGACGACGCCGACCAGCACGACGTGCCCCGCCAGCACCTCGGGCGTCACCCGCGTGGCGACCTCCCCGGGCGAGAGCGCGAGCTCGCGCCTTCACCTTCGACCGCGATCGTTCCTCGTCAGTTCGCGATCGAGCGGTCCGAGGGCTTCGGCACCAGGTACGTGTCGACCGTCCGCACGCCTTCGACCGCCCGCACGCGCGCGACGATGTCGTCGGCCTGTGCCTGGTTCGCGACGAAGCCCGTCAGGTACACGTGGCCCATGTACGCGTGCGGCGTGATCGCGAGCACCTGCGACGCGTCGGTCGTGAGGATCCGGTTCGCGGATGTGCATCGCGAGCCGCCGGTTCCTCCGCCTGCGTGAAAGACGTTCTCTCCGCTCGCCGTGCGGTTCTTGGCCATCGCGCGATGGGGCCGCGCGCTGCCGCCGTCACCCGAGCGCGCCGAGCGCCGCGGGAGGAGCATAGAGAACGAGAATGGCGCGGATCGCATGGGGCCGCCTGATAAGCGGCCCCAGAATTTGCCCGGCCGAGGTCGACCGCCGCCTTGACGCCAGCCGCCTGCGCCGCGGCGTATGCGCGCCGCCGCTGCGATGACTGGCACTCGCCCGATCAGCGATGCCTCCTCCTGCCTCGCCCGCTGCGGCGCGGGGAGCACGCCGGCGCGCACACGCTGACGAACCTCTTCGGCGCGATCCACATCGACGGCGCCGCAAGTGGCCGGCCCGAGATCCACTACACGGTCCGAGGGCTGCGGCGACGGCGGCGACGTCGAGACGCTCCGCACTGCGGGCGTCGATGTCGATCCTCGGCGTCAAGCTCCTTCAGCTTCGAGTCAGACCCTGCACGAGGACCCGGCATGCGCGGCGCGCTCCGCCACCGCCTGCGCGGGCGCACCGACGGCAGCGGCACCGTGCTACGACGCCGTGCTCGACCGCGCGGCCCCGGCCGGCTATGCGTGCTGCCACGCTGAACCGGGAAGCCGGTCGCGTTCGCCCGCGGACGCGTTCCTCGCGTCGGTCTGGCACTGCGGCATGCTTCAGCGACCACACGCTCCTCTTCGACCTCAAGACGTTCGCGCTGATGCGGGTCAACATCGCGAAGGCGCCCGAGACGCTGACGATCGACGAGCGCAAGGTCCCCACCGCATGCGTTCGAGCCTCACCGCCGGTGACTGGACCGGCCACGGCGCGTGGTTCGACGCGCGGAAGCGGCTCGTCCGGTTCCGCTACGTCCTGGATCGGCCACGAGGTCCTCGTCCGCCTCGCCGACTGAGCGGAACGGCCGCGTATCCTCCGGCACGGACGTCCGTTTGCCCTAGTCATGACCGCCACACGACAGCGAACGGATCACGCTGGCACGGTGCGCCGCCTCGCCACGGCCGTCGGATAATGACCGTTTCGCTGGCTCGCCGGCGCGCAGCAGCCAGCAGGCCGAGATGGGCGGCTAGGCACGGCGGCGCGGCGTGGCGCATGGGCCACGGCGGCGGGCTCTCGCATGCCGGCGGCGGGTTCACCGCACGGCGCGCCTGCCCGGACGCGCTGGTGCGCCGGCAGGCACGACGGCGTCCGCGCACGGCGGCGGCGTGTCTGCCGGGCACGGATTCCACGACCGGCGGTTCCACGACGGCGTCGTGACCGTGCCTTTCGGCTACTACGCGCCGTACTCGACCTGTATCCTCCGACCGCGTTCGACACGTACTGCAGCCAGCTCTCCCGTACTACGACCCCCAGGTCTGCTGGGACTACTACGGCGGCTGAGCCGATCAGCCAGCACCTGCCTGCCGCCAGCGGGCATTCCTGTAATCTTTCGTCGACACTCGCGGCGACGCAGCGGTACCCCCCCTCACAGCCGCCTGGGAGGGACCACCGATGCATCCGCCAGCCCTGGCACCGTAGAACCTCACGAATGGGGATTGACGGGGACGACTCCCCGAAATCTATCCGATGGATGACCGTCCGGATCTGCCGTCGACGGCGGCAGGCCTCGGACGATGATCAGCCCGGATGACCGACGACCGGCGCGACGACGGGGACCGCGGCCGTCCAGGAGACCAAGCCGGCGACCGCCGGCCGTCGATCCGGCGTTCTGCCGCCGGCTCCTGCACCCACACCCTCGTTCATCCCGCCCCGCGCCCCTCGCGCTGCTGTCCGGCGGTCTTCGCCGCGCATGAGCCTCGTCCTGCCGAGCCTGAACGACGCGATTCAGTGAGCGCACCGACCAGACGATCGGCCAGGCTCTACCTCGTCCAGGAAGCTCTTCCTCGACGCCGAGACGCGGCCACAGCGGGTTCCTCGACGAACGGCCGGCTGAGGAGTTCCTCGCCCGGCCGTACATCGAGCGCGGAAGGCACCGATCGGCGCTCTGCGCTCGAGCGGCTCCGCTGACCTCACGAGCGACGGCCCCGAGCAGACCGCCCGCGACGACGAACACTCGACGCGCCGGTGGGACGGAGTGGATGGCAGCTCGCCGCCCAGCGCATCGCGAGGCAGCGGGCGCGGGCGAGCCGGCGAATCCTCGCCGACTCGGCGCGGCGGCAAGGCGCGCGGATGGACGCCGATCCGCGGGACTCGTCGATCAGGTCCTCGCACACCGAAGAGGACCACCGTCGCCGGCACAGCCGCGCGTCCGGCACGGCGATCATCATCGCGCTCGATCGCGAGCGGCGTGCTCGCGCTCGGCGTCGGCGGCCTGATCGCCTTCCGGTACGGACGCCGCCAGCTCACTCGCAGCTCGCCGCGGCGGCTACGACCGCCTCCTCGCGCGATCCAGGCGAGCCAGACCGAGACGCTCCGCGGCAGAGGACTGGCTGGAATCCGCGGCCAGGCCGAGCTCGCCGAGGCGCATCCGCGGCGATCTCGCCGAGGACGCCATGGCCGCCGAGCGCCTGCTCGACTTCCTCGCGTCGCTACCTCGGCGCGGCGGTGAGCGTGTCGCTACCTCGCCGACGACGGCGGCGGGTCCTTGCGGCGTCGCGCGGGCCTTCGCGTGCGCCGACCCGGCCGGACGGCGGCCCGCCGGGGCGCGTTCCGCCTGCGCGCGAGTCCTGGATCAGCCGGAGTCGGCGCGGGACCGCCGGGTGACGTCGCTGCGCGACGTGCCACGGCGACCACGTCCGCCTCGCGCTCCGGCACCGCGCGACCCCGGCGCACGCGCCATCTCGCAGGTACGCGCCGCTCACGTCCGGCGCGCGTCCCTCCTCGGCGTCGATCGAGCTCGGCACCGTCGCACGACGCCGCACGCGCCGCCGCTACGAAGCTACCTGACCGTCGCCGGCGAGGCCGCGGGCATCGCCGCTCCAGCTCCGCGCGCTACCGCAGCCCATCTGCAGACCCTGCTCGCGGAGACGCAGCGCCAGGCCGAGGAGCTGCAGGCGCAGCAGGAGGAGCTGCGCGTCAACAACGAGGAGCTCGAGGAGCAGAGCCGCGCGCTCAAGCGAATCGCAGGCGCAGCTCGAGACGCAGCAGGCGCGAGCTCGAACAGATCAACATCGCAGCTCGAGGAGCAGACGCAGACGCTGGAGCGCAGCAGGACGACTGGCAGCTCGCACGACAGCCGCTCGACCGAGCAAGGCGGCCGAGCTCGAGCGCGCGAACCAGTACAAGAGCGAGTTCCTGGCCAACATGAGCCACGAGCTGCGCACGCCGCTCAACTCGTCGCTGATCCTCGGCGAAGCTGCTCGCCGACAACAAGGACGGCAACCTCACCGCCGGAGCAGGTGCAGTTCGCGCAGACGATCTACTCGGCCGGGCAACGACCTGCTCGCGCTCATCAACGACATCCTCGACCTCTCGAAGATCGAGGCCGGGCAAGATCGACGTGTCGCCCGAGCCGGTCGCGCTCGCCGCGCGCGTCGATGCTCGCTGACGCCGGCTTCCAGCCGATCGCCGCGCAGAAGGGCCTCGGCTTCCGACCGAGCCGTCGACCCGGGCACGCCGGAGCGCGATCGAGACCGATCCGCAGCGGCTCGGGCAGATCCTGCGGAACCTGCTGTCGAACGCGCTCAAGTTCACCGAGCGCGGGCGAGGTCGTCCTGCGCGTCTACGCGGCGGCGACGGCGTGGCATCTCTTCGCGGTGCGCGACACCGGGCATCGGCATCCCGGCGCAGCAGCAGGACGCGATCTTCGAGGCGTTCCGGCAGGCCGACGGCAGCACGCACCGCAAGTACGGCGGCACCGGGCTCGGCCTGTCGATCTCGCGCGACCTGGCGCGCCTGCTGGGCGGCGACATCACCGTCGAGAGCAGCGCCGGCCGGGGCAGCGTCTTCACGCTGACGCTGCCGGTCGCCTACACGAGCGTCGCCGCGGCGCGCGGTACGCGCGCCCCCGGCGCGACGCGCCCGTGCCGCAGCCGCATCGCGCCGGCCGTCGCCCGCTCGGTGCCGTGCCGCCGAGCCCGCCCGCTGCCGCGCCCGCGGCCGGACGACGACCGCGACCGCCTCGATCGCAGGACGCGCGCGCGCGATCCTCGTCATCGAGGACGACGTGCGCTTGCGCGCATCCTCGCGCGACCGTCGCGCACGAGCTGGGCTTCCACTGCGTCGTGATCGCACCCGGCGGACGACGGGCCTCGCGGCGGCGGCAGCGTACCGCCCGAGCGCGATCGTGCTCGACATGAACCTGCCGGACTGTTCGGGCCTGTCGGTCCTCGATCGGCTTCGAAGCACGACGCGCGGCACGCGCCACATCCCCGTCGCACGTCGTCTCGGTCGCGGACTTCTCCGGCGGCAGGCGCTGCGAGCGCGGCGCCGTCGGCTACGCGCTCAAGCCCGTCGAGCGCGACGAGCTCGGTCAAGGCGCTGCAGAAGCTCCGGCGACGCGAAGTTCGACGCAGACGACCGGGCACGTGCTCGGTCGTCGAGGACGTCGAGCGCGCAGCGCGAGAGCCATCCGCGCAGCTCCTCGACGAGCGACGTCGCAGATCACGCGCCGTCGGCACGCGCCGCCGAGGCGCTGGACGCAGCTGCGCGACGACGACGTTCGACTGCGTGGTGCTCGACCTGAGCCTGCCGGATCTCAGCGGCTACGAGCTGCTGAGCGGACTCGGCCGAGCCGGACGAGTTCGTCGTTCCCGCCGGTCATCGTCTACACCGGCCGCGATCGCTCACGCGCGACGAGGAGCAGCGGCTCGCGCCGCTACTCGACTCGGTCGTCATCAAGGGCGCGCGCTCGCCGGAGCGGCTGCTCGACGAGGTGACGCTCTTCCTCCACCAGGTCGAATCGACGCTGCCGCGCGAGCGCCAGCGGATGCTGCAGGCCGTGCGCGCGACCGCGAGGCCGCGCTCGAGGGCCGCGACGCATCCTGGTCGTCGAGGACGACGTCCGCAACATCTTCGCGCTGTCGAGCGCGCTCGAGCCGCAAGGGCGCGAAGCTCGAGATCGCCGCGCAACGGCCGCGAGGCGATCGAGCGCGCTCGAGCGCAGCGGCACCGACGGGCATCGCGCCATCGACCTCGTCCTGATGGACGTCATGATGCCGGAGATGGACGGGCTGACGCGCGATGCGCGAGATCCGCGAGCGCCCGGAGTGGAAGAAGCTGCCGATCATCGCGCGTCACCGCGAAGGCGATGACGGACGACCAGGAGCAGCTGCCTGGAGGCCGGCGCCAACGACTACATCGCGAAGCCGATCGACGTCGACAAGCTGCTCTCGCTGCGTGCGCGTGCTGGATGCCGCAGCGATGATCGCCGACGCGTCGCGCGTCCAGCGCACGTTCGACATCGAGCTGCAGGCTGCTGCTCGAGGCGATCTACGTCCGAGTACCACAACGACTTCCGCCAGTACGCGCGTCGTCGCTGCGGCGCCGGCTCGGCGCAGGCGCTCGTCGGGCTCAGCTTCGACACGCTGTCCGCAGCTGCAGGGCAAGCGTGCTGCACGATCCGTGCTCTTCCGGCGCCTGCTGCGACTACCTGACCGTGCGGCGTCACGCGAGATGTTCCGCGACCCGGTACTTCTTCCGGGCGCTCCGCGCGCGACGGTCGGTGCCGATCCTGCGCACCTATCCGTCGCTCAAGCGTCTGGGTCGCGGGCTGCAGCACCGGCGAGGAGGTCTACGCGCTCGCGATCCTGCTCCACGAGGAGGGCCTGCTCGACCGCACGATCCTCTACGCGACCGACATCAATCCGCACGCGCTCGCAGGAGGCGGCGACGGCGATCTACGCGCTCGACCGCCTGCCGCAGCTTCACGCGAGAACTATCGGCCGCCGGCGGCGCGCGCCTCGCTCGTCGCGACTACTACACGGCCGGCTACGGCGCGCGCCGTGTTCGACAAGGCGCTCGCGCGGCAACGTCGTCTTCGCCGACCACAGCCTCGCGACCGACGAGCGTCTTCGCCGAGATGCAGCTCGTCTCGTGCCGGAACGTGCCTCATCTACTTCAACCGCGCGCTGCAGGACCGCGCCATCGGCCTCTTCGCGCGCTCGCTCTGCCCGCGCGGGTTCCTCGGGCTCGGCGCGAGGAGACGCTGCGCTTCTCGGCGCACGCCGACGCGTTCGAGCCGTTCGCGCCGCAGGCGCAGATCTATCGTCGCGTCCGGAGGGATGAGCTGGACGCTCGCCGAGCACCTGCTGCCAGCGCGGTGCGGTCGACGTGATCGCGATCGGTGGCTCGGCCGGATCGATCGAGGCGATCGCGACGGCTGCTCGACGGCCGGCGCCCGGGGACTTCGCCGCGCGCGATCGCCGTCGTCGTCCATCTGCCGCGCCGGCGGCCGAGCGCGCTCGTCGCCGCGCTGCAGGCGCGGTCTCGCCTTGCCCGGTCGTCGAGGCGCAGGACAAGGAGCCGCTTCGCCCGGGGCGCGTGCACGTCGCACCGCCGGACTATCACCTGCTCGATCGACGATGGGCGCGTACGCTCGCGCTGTCCGTCGAGGGCCGGTCCACTTCTCGGTGCCGTCCGATCGACGTCCTGTTCGAATCGGCCGCCGACGTCTTCGGCCCGCGCGCGGCGGCAGTCGTGCTGAGCGGCGCGAACCACGACGGCGCCGACGGCCTCGCCGCGGTCGCGCGCGCGCCGGTGGCGTTGCCGCTGGTCCTCGACCCGCGCGGATGCTCGTCCCCGGAGATGCCGACGGCCGCGCTCGCGCAGACGCCCGATCGCACTCGTCCTCTCACTGGCCGATCTCGAGCGCGTGCCTCGGCGCGACCTGGGCGCGCCGCCGACCTCGCGGAGAACGGCATGCCTGAGTCGCAGCAGATCCTGCTCGTCGACGACGTCGCCGAGAACCTCGTCGCGCTCGAGGCGCTGCTGCCGCCGCGACGACCTGCGTCGATCCTGCACGGCGCGCTCGGGACGCGAGGCGCTCGAGCTGCTGCTCGTCGAGCGGCGTCGTGCTCGCGATCGTCGACGTGCAGATGCCGGAGATGGACGGCTTCGAGCTGGCCGAGATCATGCGCGGCGCGCCGCGCACGCGCGACATCCCGATCATCTTCGTCACCGCCGGGCCCGCACTCACCGAGCTGGGTGTTCCGCGGCTACGAGTCCGGCGGCGGTCGACTTCCTCTACAAGCCGCTCGACGAGCGGATCCTCCGGAGCAAGGTCGACGTGTTCCTGCAGCTCGATCGCCAGGCGCGGCTGCTCGAGCAGCGCGTGCAGGAGCTGCAGGAGGCGGAGCGCCAGCTCCGCGACGCGCGACCGCCGGAAGGACGAGTTCCTGGGCGTGCTCTCGCACGAGCTGCGGAATCCGCTCGCACCGATCCGGAACGCCATCTTCGTGCTCGGCCGCGTCGATCCCGCGAGCGACCAGGCGACGCGCGCGCTCGGTGATCGAGCGGCAGGTGACGCACCTCGCGCGCATCGTCGACGACCTGCTCGACGTGACGCGCGTCTCGAGCGGCAAGGTCCAGCTGCGCACCGAGCCCGATCGAGCTCGGCGACGCCGTCCGGCGGAGCACCGAGGACTATCGCACGAGCTTCGCGCGGGCGGAGCTCGACCTCGTCGTGACGACGCCGACGGACGCGATCTGGACGACCGCCGACCCGACGCGCATCGCGCAGGCCGTCGGCAACCTGCTCGCGAACGCGCTCAAGTTCACGCCGAGCGGCGGCCGCGTCGAGGTCGGGCTCGGCCGCGACCGCGAGGTGTGGCGGCGATCACCGTCGCGGATACCGGCATGGGCATCCCGGCGGAGATGCTCGCCCGCATCTTCGAGCCGTTCACGCAGGCCGACCGCACGCTCGATCGGAGCCGCGGCGGCCTCGGCCTCGGGCTGACGCTCGTGAAGGGCCTCGTCGAGGCGCACGGCGGCACGGTCGCCGTCGCGCGAGCGAGAGGCGCCGGCCGCGGCGCGACGTTCACGCTCCGCCTCCCGTGACACGGCCGCGCCGGCCGCCGCGACCGGCGACGCCACGCCCGACGTCGCGCCGGGCCCGCGGCGCGTGCCCTCGTCGAGGACAACGCGGACGCGGCCGAGAGCCTCCGCGACGCGATCACGCTCCTCGGCCACGAGGTGCACGTCGGCCGCTCGGGGCCGGAAGGCATCGCGATCGCGCGCGAGATCCATCCCGACGTCGTCCTCTGCGACATCGGCCTGCCGGCGCGGACGGCTACCAGGTCGCCGCGGACGCTCCGCTCGCTCCTCCCGCACGTCGTCCTCGTCGCGATGACGGGCTACGGCATGCCCGACGACAAGCAGCGCGCGAAGGAGGCCGGCTTCGCCCACCACGTGACGAAGCCGCCGCGCCTCGCGGAGCTCATCAGCTCCTGCAGATACGCGGGACCAGCGGCCCCTGAGCCCGCCGCCAGCGTCGGACGAGGCGCGAGGAGCCGCGGCCCGAGCCATCCGCGGCCAGCACCTTCACGACGACGCCCACGGTCTGCCGCGCGGGCGTCATCTCCGGCGACAGCAGAACCGCTCGATGCCGTACCGAATCTGTCGCGCCGCCCGGGCTCGATTCGACCCGCAGTCACCGCGCCGTCGGCCACGGCCGCGGCCACTCGTGAGCACGCAGGCCACCGGAACGGCGTCGAGCACAGGCCCTTCCTCGGTGAGGACGGTCTCGTCCTTCGGCGAGTCGAACCCAGACGCTCACCGGCTCGGCCGGCGCCGCCGCGACGTCGCATCCACCTGGTGCCGGCGGACGATCCCAGTGCGCAGCGCCACGTAGTTACCGCTGAGCATGTCGCGCGGTCGACGGGCTGTCGCCAGCCACCGCGGAGCGCCGGAATGCGGCGCACGAGCGCAGCGCCCCACGAGGCGAGGCGGCTGCGCCGCGAGGACGAGCAGTCCGGTACTCACGTCGCGGCCTCACGGGCCCGCGATCGCGCCGCCGCGTCCGCTCAACGCCACGACGGCGAGCAACAGCGCCACGATGAACGATGCCGCTCTGGGCAGCGCTACCGAACAGATCGACGAAGCGCGTGATCAGCGGCCCGAGCACGAGCACGCCCAGATTGATCTGCCGGATCTCCCCGCACGGTGAGCGTGCCACGCCAGGCCCGATCGCCGCCGCGAGAGCACGAGGTTCATCACGACGGCCGTCGCCCACACCAGGCGCACGTCCGTCGACAGGCAGGTACGCAGAAGCCGACACGACGGCGTCACGAGGCATGCCTTCGCCGCGCGGCCCCCACCCGTCCAGGGGGCTCAAGCGTCATGGCGGCATCGCGAGCGCGCCGAGCGCACGGCCACCCGAGCACCCACGCGAGCAGCACGAGCGCCGCGCCGATCACCGACGCGCCGCCGCGCGCCTCGTCAGATCGACGTGCCACGTGAACGTCGGCGTAGACGAGGCCGAGCCACACGACGAGCGCCGTCAGCGCGCTCACGCAAAGCTCGTATCCATGGCCGCGGCGACAGGCCACAGCGTCGACAGCGCGAGCGCCGCGACGATGAGCCAGCCACTGTTGCTCGATGCGGAGCGGCGTGGCGCGCGACGAGCGAAACTCATCGGCGAAAGAGCCCAGATGCCGACGAAAGTGATGCGGTGCGCCCGTGGCAACAGACGCAGGCTCTGCACCGCGATCGCCGCAGGCAACACGAGCGACGAAGCCATGCGGCCGGCGTGTCCGCGCCGTCGATGACGCAGCTGCCCGAGCGGCGACCGCGGACCGAGACCACGTCGGATCGTCTGGGGTCGACGACGAAATTGCCCGCAGAAGAGGACCGCCCGCCATCGCGGGCAGTGTGGATCGAGGCGACGACGGGCCGCAGGCTGAGCCACGCGACCCGGCATCGTGAGGGAGCAACCACACGAGGAACGGCCGCATGGGATCGCGCCCGAGCTGGAAGGTCTGCCCATAAAGCCCGATGCCGAGGAGGCGGCAGGAAGAGCCAGACGACATCGAGCGGCACGCTCAGGCCGGCCTGACGATCGCGGAAGCGGATCGCGCTCTCGCCGACCGCGGCGAGGATCGCGAGAGGAAGGCGACGATGCGCGCGAGCGGGCCGATGTCCTCATTCGTCGCGATCAGCGGCGACACGCCCGCCACGACGAAGAGTCCGCGAAGATGCCGAGCCAGCGCGCCCGTCGAGCGCGGCGCGCCCGCCGGTCTCGGCGGCGTGCGCGAGGATCGCTCGCGCTGTGCCGCGGTGATGATGCCGGCCGCCGCCGGCGCCCGCCAGGACGTGGGCAGCTCGTCGCCGCTCCGCCGCCACCGCCGAAAGCCCGCTCGCGCGAGGCCCGAGCGCGACGGCACCAGCGGGCCAAGTGCCATTCGCCGCTGTTCATAAGCGATCTCGCGGGACGGTCATGTCCCGCTGCGCGGGCTCACTAGCGCGCCAGCCGCGCAGGGGCGGTCAGCGCGTCCGGCAGGTGATCGCGGCGCCGCCGCGGCCGAGGCGCGCAGTCGCTCGCGCCGAAGCCGGTCTCCGCGCATTGCCCGGTCGTCGCGACGGGCGAGTCCACGACGAGCGTCGCGTGGAGCGGCGTGGCCGCGGCCACGTACGTCCCCTTCTTGCCGGCGACGGAGAACTTGAGGCCGCCGGTCGCGGGCTGCTTCGACGACGACCTTCGTGATCCGCGCCGATCGGCGTGGTGCTGCCGTCGCGGTAGACCGCCGTCGTGTTCCGCGCCGTTCGCACGCCAGCCGCGCTTCGAGGTCGCGTCGTAGGCGCCGCCCGGCAGGATCGCGTCGACGACCGTCGTGCCCGCGTCGTCGCGCACGAGGACGCGCACGCCCTTCACGAGCGGCTCGATCGCCGGCGTCGCCGGCACGAGCGCGGCGCCCTTGAACTTGAGCCGGTCGTCGCCGCCCGGCGGCAGGATGCGGACCAGCGAGAGCTTCGTCTTCGAGGTGAGGACCGGCGGGTTGCTCGTGCTGCACGGATCGCAGACGTCGCCCACGCCGTCGCCGTCCGTGTCCGCCTGGCCGGGGTTCGCGATCTCCGGGCAGTTGTCGCCCGCGCCGCAGAGGCCGTCGCCGTCCTCGTCGCTCGTCACGTCGGCCGGACACGCGATGCCGGCGCCGTCGCACGTCTCGGCGACGTCGCACCCGCCGGCGGCCGAGCGGCACACCGTGCCCGAGGACGCGAGCGCATCGGCCGGACACGCCGCGGACGCGCCCGTGCACGTCTCGGCGACGTCGCACGCGCCGGCCGCCGAGCGGCAGACGGTCGACGACGGCGCGAGCCCGTCGGCGCGGGCACGCGCTCGACGCGCCGGTGCAGACCTCGGCCACGTCGCACGCACCCGCCGCGGAACGGCACACCGTGCCCGACGGCGACAGCGCGTTCGCCGGACACGCCGCCGATGCGCCCGTCGCAGGTCTCGGCCGCGTCGCACGCGCCCGCCGACGAGCGACAAACGGTGCCCGACGGCGACAGTGCGTCGCTCGGGCAGCGTCGCCGCCGTGCCGGTGCACGACTCGGCCGCGTCGCATGCGCCCGCCGACGTCCGGCAGACCGTCGACGGCGGCGCGAACCCGTTCGTCGGACACGCCGCCGCCGCGCCCGTGCAGGCTCTCGGCGACGTCGACACGCCGGCCCCCGAGCGGCACACCGTACCCGACGCCACGAAGCCGTCGGCCGGGCAGCTCGCGGATCGCGCCCGTGCACGTCTCCGCGACGTCGCAGCGCGCCCGGCCGCCGAGCGGCACGTGCGCCCGCCGACGCGAGCACGTCCGGCGGACAGAGCTGCGACGCGCCCGTGCACGTCTCCGCGGCGTCGCACGCGTCGTCGCGGAGCGGCACACCGTGCCGGCGGGCGAGAGGTCGGCGGACACGCGGTCGACGCGCCGGTGCAGTGCTCGGCCGCGTCGCAGGGCGCGACGCCGCCGCGGCAGACCGATCGACGTCGGCGCGAAGGCCGTCGGCCGGACACACGGCCGACGTTGCCGTGCAGCTCTCGGCGGCGTCGCAGACGCCGTTCGCCGATCGGCACACCGTCGTGTTCGGCACGAAGGCGTCCGTCGGACACGCGGCGGCCGTGCCCGTGCAGCTCTCGGCGACGTCGCATACGCCGGCCGCCGAGCGGCACAGCACGCCCGAGGCGACGAACGCGTCCGCCGGACAGGTCGTCGACGCGCCCGAGCAGAGCCCGCGACGTCGCACGCGCCAGCCGTCGAGCGGCACACGGCGCCCGAGGTGGCGATCGCGTCGGCCGGACAGCTCGCCGACGAGCCCGTGCAGCGTCTCGGCGACGTCGCACGCCCGGCGGCCGAGCGGCACACCGCCGTGCTCGGCTGGAACGCGTTCGCGGGACACGTGATCGCCGCGCCGTTGCACGTCTCCGAGACGTCGCACACGCCGGCCGCCGAGCGGCAGATCGTGCTCCGCCGGCGACGGCGCGTCGGCCGGGCAGGTCGCGGACGCGCCGCTGCACGTCTCGACCGCGTCGCACGCGCCGGCGGCCAGAGCGACACGGCGTGCGCACTCGGCGCGAACCCGTTCGCGGGACACGCGGCGGCGACGCCGGTGCACGTCTCGGCGACGTCGCACACGCCGCTCGCCGACGCGGCAGACGGTCGTGGTGGGCAGGAACGCGTCGGCCGGACAGGCTCGCGGACGAGCCGTTGCAAGTCTCGGCGACGTCGCACGGCCCGGCCGTCGGGCGACAGACCCACGTCGTCGGCGAGAACGAGTCGCCGGGACAAGAGCGTCGAGAGTGCCGGTGCAGTTCTCGGTGACGTCGCACGGACCGGCGGACGGCCGGCAGACCGTGAAGATGCTCGACAGCACGTCGGGGGCACGTCGTCGACGTGCCCGTGCACGTCTCGGCGGCGTCGCACGGGCCCAGCCCGCCGGCCGGCAGACGGTGGAGGTCGGCGCCAGCGCATCGGCCGGACATCCGGGCGCGCTGCCCGTGCAGGTCTCGGCCGCGTCGCAGATCCCGGTGGCCGATCGGCAGACGGCCGTCGACGGCGCGAACGCATCCGCGGGACAGTCCGGCGCCGTGCCCGTGCACGTCTCCGCGACGTCGCACACGCCCACGGCCGACCGGCACGTCGTCGTCGCCGGCTCGAACGTGCACCCGGGCGTGCAGCACACGCTCCCGGCGATCGCGGGATCGCAGTCCTCGCCCGGATCGAGCACGCCGTCGTTGCAGACCGCGCAGGCCGCCGACGCGGTCGTCAGGCCCAGCACGAGGACGAGCCACAGCAAAGGGATTCCACTCGCCCCCCGGCGATTCCTGCAGCCATGGCCTGAGGTCGTACCACCGGTGCGTTGCGACCTGTCAAGGGAAAATTCCCCGACGTGACGCGTCGTTGCGCCTTCTCTGGGCCGTCAGACGTCCAGGAGCGCCAGGCGGTGGTGGCGATAGACGGCCGCGTCGCTCGCCCCGAAGCAGACGAAACGGAGCTCGTCGTAGGCGTCGGGATGCTCGCGGACTACGTCCGCGCAGGTGCCGAGCGCGATCCGCGTCGCCTCTTCGATCGGGTACCCGTAAATGCCCGTCGACACGGCGGGAAACGCGATCCGGCGCAGGCGCATGCTCGCGCGCCCGGGCGAGCGACGTCCGGTAGCACGACGCGAGCAGCGGGGCGTCCTCGTCGCGGCCGCGATAGCGTGGGCCGACGGTGTGGATCACCTTCTTCGCGGGCAGGCGCCCTGCCGTCGTCACCTTCGCGTCGCCCGTGGCGCAGCCGCCGAGCTGTCTCGCATTCCGCCGAGGATCGCCGGGCCGCCGGCGCGATGGATCGCGCCGTCCACCCCGCCCCCGCCGAGCAGCGTCTGGTTCGCGGCGTTGACGATCGCATCGACCGACTCCTTCGTGATGTCGCCGTCGACGACGACGAAGCGCGTCCGTCCGACCACCCGCTCGGTCATGCGCCCGCGCACCCCGCCATGTCGGGCCGCTACCATCGGCCCGGCGGATCGGCAACCTCTCCGATCGTGCATCGATTTAACCTTTCGGGCGGCTCGGGCGTCCATGCTCCGAACCCCGGCCCCATGAGGGGCCGCGACACCCAAAGGAGAATCATCGATGCGTACGCTCACCGCAATTGCCCTGGCCATCACCATGCTCGCCGGCGTCACGGCGGCGCAGGCCACCACCATCCACGACCCCACAAGAAGCACAAGAAGCATCACGCGTCGTCCGACCAAGAGCGGCAGCGAGTCGAAGGGCAGCAAGGACAGCGCGCCGGCCAAGTGACCTCGGCGGCGCGCGCTCGGCTGCATCATCCGCGCTCGTCGCTCGTCGAAGAGTCGTCTGGAGTGTCTCCGGGAGAGTTCTGACGAGCGTGGATGACGCAGCACTGATCGCGCGGGCACGCGGCGGGTCGACGAAGGCGTTCGAATCCCTCGTCGAACGTCATCAACGCCGCATCTACGGGCTGGCCCTCCGCGTGCTCCGCGATCACGATCAAGCCGACGAGGCCACGCAGCGATCCTTCGTCCACGCCTGGGAACACCTCGGCGCGTTCCGCGGCGGGGCGAGCTTCGCCACCTGGCTGCATCACATCGCCATGAACGAGTGCCGTGACATCCTGCGAGCGGAACGGCGCAAGGTCGCGCTGGACGACGTCCCCGAGGCACGGCTCGCGAGCGGCGGCGAGCTGCCGATCCCCATCGGACGCCACCTCGGCGCGCTCGTCGCGGAGCTGCCGGCGCGCCAGCGGAGCGTCCTGTCGCTCCGCGTCCTCGGCGAGCTGCCGTTCGCCGACATCGCCCGGTCCGAGGGCATCAGCGAGAACGCCGCGAAGGTGAACTTTCATCACGCCGTGCGGAAGCTCCGCGCGTGGCTCGGCGGGAAGACCGAATGACGACGCTCGACTGCCATCGCCTGCGCCCCGTGCTCGTCGACCTCGCGGTCGGCACGCTCGGCTACGAGCAGGCCGAGGTCGTCCTCGCGCACGTCGAGATCTGCGCGACCTGTCGCGGCGACCTCGCGGCCATGCGCGGCGTCGCGACGGAGCTCCGGCATCCGGCCGTGCCGACGCCGCCCGACGAGTTCTGGCAGCAGCAGCGGACCGTCGATCATGCGCCGGATCGGCGTGGAGCCGCAGGTCGAGCGCCGGCCGACGCGACGGTGGGCGATCGCCGGCGCGCTCGCGACCGCCGCCCTGCGCCGCTGCTCGTCCGCGGCCACTTCCGCACGCACACGCCGGCGCCGGCGCACTCGATCGATCGGCTCGACGACGACACCCTGCTCCACCTCCACGATCTCCTGCCGGCGCTCGTCCCGGCAGGCACGCTCGACGACGCGGATGCGGATGAGGTGGCGGCAAACGACGCCGCCGACGCCGCCGTCGCGTGGCCGGGAGAGGAACCCGACCTGTGAGGTGTCCGACATGAGACCCATCGCCCTCGCTCTGCTGCTGGCGGCCACCCTCGGCGCCACGTCCGCACCGCCGGCGCGCGACCGCGCCCACACCTATCTCATGCTGCGCGTCGTCGACGCGCTCGACCTCACCGACGACAAGGCGCTCCAGATGCGCGACATCCTCCCGCCGCGCCGACGCCCGCCGCCTGGCGCTGACCAGCCAGCGCGACGCGCTCGACACGAAGCTCCGCACCGCGCTCAACGCCGCGCCCGTCGACGCCGCCGCATTGAGCCAGCTCGTCGCCGACACCCACAGCGTCCAGAGCCAGCTCGCGTCGCTTCCCGAGACGACCTTCGACGAAGCCCAGAAGATTCCTGACGGTGGAGCAGCAGGCGAAGCTCCTCCTCTTCCGCCGCGACCTCCAGGGCGAAGTCCGCCAAGCGATCCGCCGCCGCGCCACGTCGGGCCCGGCCCACGCCGCGCACCCGAAGGCGGACGGCCACTAGACGACGCCGGCCTGCGGCGGCAGCGCTGTCGCGCCGCAGCAGCCGTCGCCGTCACCGCACTCGGCAGGTCAGCGTGATGTGCTTGTCCGACTTCGAGCGGTCAGAGCAGTAGCAGCCGTCGAGGGCCGAGTCGCGCCCGAAGGTCGCGCGGGCGTTCGGCGCCACGATGCGCGCCATCGCGACGGCCTTCTGGCTCACGCGGACCGTCCGTCCCGTGACGTACGTGTCGATGATCGGCGCGCCGTTCACCGGCCCGAAGTACGAGTCGGTGCCGATGCGGAGGCTGCCGTCGACCTGGAGCGTCACCGCGCCGTCGGCCTCGATGCGTGCGTCACGGCCCACCTTGACGTCGCAGACGGTGTAGATCCCCGGCGTGAAGCGGAGGGTGCCGCCGTTCATCACCCGCACGACGCCGTAGGTACCCGGCGCCAGTCCTTCTCCTCGCCGGGGAGGATCGTCGATCTGATCCCCGCCGCAGGTGAACGACGGGATGATGCAGAACGGCGTCGCGACCGGCAGCGTGAACGCGCCGCCAGCCCCGGCCCGAATGTTCACCTCGAAGCCCGGTCTTCAGCGACTTCGCGAACACCCGGTAGATGTTCGACGAATTGCCGACCTCGACGGCGTTGCCCTTGATCGACGTGCCGTCGGGCATGAACACGTTCTTGCCGAGCCGGAGCGTGCCGTCGGGCGAGTTCACGACGACGTTCGCCGCGATCTCCGCGTCGTTGTTGTACTTCGCGTCCCGGCCCACGAAGAACGCCAGGTCGCAGTTGCACTGCCCCGGGATCGTCGTCGTGGTCGGGCGCCGCCGTCGACGAGCTGGTCGTCGAGGACGTCGTGGTGGGGCGGCGGCGCAGCCCTGCGCCAGGAAGTCGACGTCGTCCTTGTGGTCGGTCGAGCTGTTTCCCGTAGCGATCTGGACAGATACGAGCCGCCAACCGGCAGGACGATCGTCCATCCGCCGGGCAGACTCAGCGGGCATGACCACGTAGCGGTCGGTCCGCGCCGGGAGCCCGATGCTGTAGAAGCCGTTCGAATCCGACGCGTATCGGTGAAGGTCTCGCCAGGGTTCGCGTCCTGCGACACCGCCTTGAAGGTGATGTTGTTGATCTTCGAGTCGCCCGGGTTGTCGATCTGCCCGTCGTAGTCCGTGTCGCAGTAGATCGTGCCGCTGATGTGATGCGCGTGACTGATCGACGCGGCCGTCAGCATCGCCGTCGTCCCCAGTACGACGGCAAGGTGTCGTGATGTCATGGGCGCTGGTAAAGAACCCGACGCCTCGAAACAGCGTCAATACAGTTTCAGGGGATTCTTCCAGGGATCACCTGTAATTCTCCCCGCGAGTTCGTTAACCACGTAACGATCGGTTGACCGCTCCGGGTCAGCCGGATCGACGTCGACCGTGCGGAGCGCACGATCCCATCTCGCGCGGACTCGATCGCGTCGCGGTCATCGCGCGGTGGAGCCGATGTTGACAGCGCGGGGTCGCTCCCGCACTGTCGCGCGCACTCGATGGCTGACGAGCACTCCGGCTGGCCGCCCCGTCGCCCGCCTCAGGATCCGCTCGCCGAGATCCGCGAAACCCTCGATGCGTTCCGCACGAAGCTCGGACCGGCCGAAGTCGGCTGAACCCGTACGTCATCGCGCTGCTTGGCGATCCTCGGGTGGCTCGCGACCGGCATCTACATCGTCGCCCCGGACGAGCGTGGCGTCGTGCTTGCGCTTCGGCAAGGTCGTGCGCGAGACCGACTCGGGCCCGCACTATCACCTGCCCTGGCCGGTCGAGCAGGTGCTCAAGCCGAGCGTGACGCAGATCCGCAAGGACGAGATCGGCTTCCGCACCGTCGAGCAGGGGCCGCCCGCCCGCTACCAGGAGATCGACGACGAGGCGCTGATGCTCACCGGGCGACGAGAACATCGTGAAGCTCGAGTTCATCGTCCAGTACAAGGTCCGCACCGGACGCCGACCGGCGTCACCGACTTCCTCTTCAACGTGCGCGACGCCGCAGTCGACCGCTGCGTGCGGTGGCCGAGGCCGCCATGCGCGAGGTCGTCGGGCGCACGAACATCGACGGCGTCCTCACCGAGGGCAAGGAGACAGGTCCAGGCCGGAGGCGCAGGTGATGCTGCAGGCGATCCTCGACCACTACGCGGCCGGCCTCGAGGTCGTGACCGTGAAGCTCCAGGACGTCGACCCGCCCGACCAGGTGTCGGACGCGTTCAAGGACGTCATCAGCGCGCAGCAGGACAAGGAGCGCCTCATCAACGAGTCGCACGGCTACGCGAACGACGTCGTGCCGAAGGCGCGCGGCGAAGCGGCGCAGCTCCTGAACGAGGCCGAGGGCTACCGCGAGGCGAAGGTGCGGGAGGCGACGGGCACGGCGCAGCGCTTCATCGCGCTGCAGTCGGAGTACGCGAAGGCGAAGGACGTCACGCGCCGCCGCCTCTACCTCGAGACGATGGAGGACGTCCTGCCGCGCGTGAACAAGATCCTGCTCGACGACGTCGCCGGCAAGCAGGTCGTGCCCTACCTGCCGCTCGATCAGGTCGTCGCGCCGCGCGCGCTCGAGGCGCCGGGCGACCGGCTGCCCGCGAGGCGACGCTGATGGACCGTCGCTGGATCGTCGTCCTCGGCACTGCGGCGGCGGCGTTCATCGCGTGGACGTCCGTCTGCTTCACCGTGCCGGTGTGGATGCAGGCGGTCGTCGTGCAGCTCGGCGACCCGGTCCGCACGATGCACCGAGCCGGGTCTCTACGTGAAGGTGCCGTTCGTCCAGGACGTGCTCTACTTCGACAAGCGCCTGCTCGACTACGAGGCGTCGCCGAAAGAGATCCTCACCGACGGACAAGCAGCAGCTCGTCGTCGACAACTACTCGCGCTGGCGCATCGACGACCCGCTCCAGTTCTACCGCACCGTGCGCAACGAGGCCGGCGCGCAGTCGCGCCTCGACGACATCGTCTACTCGGACCTCCGCGAGACGCTCGGGCGCCACACGCTGCGCGAGATCGTGAGCGAGCCAGCGCTCCGACGCTGCATGAAGCGAGATCACGGCCGCGAGCGACGAGAAGGCGCGCGCCTACGGCATTCGACGTGATCGACGTGCGCATCAAGCGCGCCGACCTGCCCGAGAAGAACGAGCTGAACGTGTTCAACCGCATGCGCACCGAGCGCGAGCGACAGGCGAAGCAGCTTCCGCGCCGAGGGCGACGAGGAGGCGCGGAAGGTGCGCCCGACGCCGACAAGCAGGTGCGGATCCTCACCGCCGACGCACGGCAGACAGGCCGACATCGCTGCGCGGCGAAGGCGACGCGCAGGCCGTCAAGATCTTCGCCGACGCCTACGGGCGCGACCCGGAGTTCTACGACTCCGTCCGCTCGATGGACGCGTATCGGAAGACGATCGACGACGGACACGACGCTCATCCTCTCGACCGACAGCGAGTTCTTCCGCTGGCTGTCGAAGTCCACGGCGGCCCGCCACCGGCCGGTGACGGCGGTGATCCTGCCTCCTCGCGTGATCGTCCTCATCGCGTGCGTCGTCCTCTGGTGCGCAGCTGGCGCGTACGTCTGGCGGGCCTGCGGCCCCGCGCGGCCGACGGCGCCCCGCTTGGGATCCCACGCCATCCTCGGCGTGCCGCGCCGGCGCGACGCCCGGACGATCGTCGCGCGCGCCTATCGCGCGCAGATGAAGAAGTACCATCCCGATCGCGTCGCCGAGCCTCGCCGCCGGAGTTCCAGGACGCTCGCGCACCAGAAGGCGATCGAGATCCAGCGCGCCTACGCCGAGCTCGGCGGCCGGGCCTGAGCTGCGCGTCAGCGCGCGCCCAGATCCGCGGCGCTCACGAACAGCCGGCGGCGCACCGACGCGGCAGCGGCGAGCGGCGCGATCATGAGCGGCAGCAGCACGAGCGCCACGATCCAGAACCCGTCGTCCGGCCGTCGCGCGAGCGACGCGCCGAGCGTCGAGAGCGGCGAAGCAGCGGACCGGCGCGCCGAGCACGAGCGCCACGACGAACGGGGCGAACGAGAGCGACGATAGTCCGGCGCTCTAATGGAACGGCGCAAGATGCCGAGCGGATGCGCCGTCGAGATGCCCGATGACGACCGGCCGAGCTGACCGACGCGCGCGTCGAGGCCCGGGAAGCGCTCGCCGAACCGGGCGCGGAACCAGTCGCGGCCGACCCACCGGCGATCCAGAACTTGAGCGCCCCGACACGACGACGCCGGGCCGCGCCGAGCGCCGTGCCCGCGAGCGTCCCGGAAGCAGAGGCCGCCGGCGGGCAGGATCAGCCATGCCGGCATCGCGAGGAACCGCCGGAAGACGACGAGCAGGAAGAAGAGCAGCGGCCCATGCCACCCGAGGGCGTCGATCGCGGCCCGCACGCCGGCGGGCGACAGCTCCTCGACGCCCACCCAGCCGCGGACCGAGGTGCCGGAGCAGCGATCGTCGCCGTCAGGACGGCGACGATCGCCAGGCGCAGCCGCGGAGTCATGCGGTCCCGGCGATAGCCCGATTGCGCCCGCGACGCGAGCGGCGCGGCGACGCTCGTCGGCCGCCGCGTTGTGTCACGATGTCGCGCGGCGGCGACTGCGCGGATGCGGACGCGAACGCGGACGTGGACGCCATGTTTCTAGCCAGTCCATGGACCAGCTTGCTCACTTTCTGAAGCCAAAACCCATTTACGATCGTCGCGCGATTCGTGCGAGAGGGCCGGCCCATATGATGCGACCCTGACGACGACGTCGACCCGTGTGCGGCGATGACGCCACTGGCCGTCCTCCTGCCCTCGCGAGCGCCTTCCTCCTGCCCGGGCCGGCCGCGCGCCCACGAGGACCCCGCCGGCTGCTTCCAGACCGGCCCGCCATCGTGACGGCGTGTTCCGCGCCGACGGCACGACGGCAGCTCCGTCGGCAGCGTGTCCGAGTGCGAGACCATCTACTACCGCGCGACGTTGAGGAAGGCGCTCGACGACGACGCTGGATCTGCGCGCTCTCCGGCGGCATCGTTCCCGCCTGACCACGCCCGACGGCGTCGTCCACGAATCGAAGGAACGTGCCCTGCATCGGCGGCACGACCGACCCTGCGACCCGAGCGTCGACACGGTCGAGAGCCGCTCATCGCCTACACCGTCCAGCCCGCCGACGTGCCATCGGCGGCGCCAGATCTCGCGACCGCCAGCTACAGCGGCGGCATCGCGCACGACCGCGAGACCGACACGGCGCGGCGTCGATCCGCGGCCTCGCCGAAGGCGACCCCGGTCGTCCTGTGCGACGACGGCGACGCCTGCACGCAGAACGTCTGCGACCCCGCCGCAGCGCGGCGGCGAGCGCCTGCTCGAACCCGCCCGTCGACTGCAACGACCAGAACGCTCTGCACGACCGACTGCCTGCAGCGAGGGCGCCGTGCACCCACGTCGCGCCCGATCCGACCTGCGTGCCGTGCACGACGGCGGAGCCGATCTGCGACGACCAGAACGCCTGCTCGGCTGACACGCCTGCGTCGCCGGCATCTGCGAGCACGATCGTCGCCGATCCGACCTGCATCCCATGCACGACGCCCGCCGACTGCGCGACGACGGCAACGCCTGCACGACGGACCTCTGCACCGACGCGGCATCTGCGGCCACGAGACGCCCCGACCCGACCTGCGTGCCGTGCGACGACGGCGGCCGACTGCAACGACGCGAACGCCTGCACGCACCGACCTCTGCACCGAGGGCGTCTGCGCGCACAGACGCCCGATCCGACCTGCGTGCCGTGCGAGACGGCGGCCGAGTGCGACGACGACCAGGTCTGCACGACCGAGACTCTGCACGGACGGCATCTGCGGCCACACGGCTGCGTGCCCGGCTGCATCCCGTGCGAGACGAACGAGGACTGCAACGACGACAACGCCTGCACGACCGACGTGTGCGGCGAGAGCAAGAGCTGCCAGATCACCACGATCCCCGGCTGCGTGCCGTGCAAGACGGCCGCACGACTGCGACGACGGCGACGCCTGCACGACCGACACCTGCTCCGGCCGGCGCGTGCAGCGCACGCGACGATCGCCGGGTGTCCGCGCCGAGATCTGCGACGACCGGCGTCGACAACGACGGCGACGGCGCCGTCGACTGCGCCGACACCGACTGCGTCGGGCACCGATGCCTGCCCGGTCGAGATCTGCGGCAACTGCATCGACGACGACGGCGACGGCCTCGTCGACTACGAGGACGGCGACTGCTGCGACCAGAGCGCGGCGCTCGGGCTGCGCAAGATGCGCTTCCGCACGAAGCCCGTCGGTCGGTAAGAACCGCCTGCGCCTCAAGGCACGCTTTGCGGAAAGCGCCCCCGATGGCTTCGAGGCGGGCGTGCCCGGCACGACGATCCAGCTCCGCGACGTCGACGGCACAGTTCTTCTGCCAGATGATCCCGTTCGTCCCGAACGCCGCGCTCGCGAGCAAGGGACTCTACAAGTTCAAGGGACAAGACCGGAACGCTCGCCGCCGGTCTGCCGGTACGCTTCCGCGTGAACGAGAAGAAGTGGCGGCCGCATCGCGTTCCGCGCCAAGGGCAAGAAGATGACGTTCCGCGATCCCGTCGGGAAGGACGTCCAGGTGACGATCGGCGTCGGCGCGCAGTGCACGCAGGCGACGGCCACCTTGAAGACGAAGCGCGCGAAGACCGGTCAGCGGCTCGTCTTCCCGTAGCCCTGTCTGCTAGGAGCGGGCGGCATGGCCCGCACCTTCGCGTCGTGGCTCGTCTTCCCGGTGATCATCTCGGGCGCCGTCGGTGGCGCCATCGCGCTCATGCCGGCGTATCGGCCCGGCGACCGGCGGTCGTGCTCGCGCAGACGGGATCGATGCTTCGCGATCATCGTGCTCGAGCACCTCGCTGCCGCACCGCCAGGACTGGAATCGCTCGCATGGCGACCTCCGCGCCGACGCGATCCACGCCGTCGTCACCGGCCTGACGACGACGCAGCTCGCGCGGCCGTTCGTGCAACTCGTCGCCGCCGGCGTCGCCGCGTGGCTCGCGCGGGCGCGTCGGCTTCGCGCTCTGGCCGACCGCGTGGCCGTTGGTCGCGCAGCTCGCGCTGGCGCTCGTAGTCGCGGAGCTGCCCGCAGTACTGGCTCCACCGCTGGCAGCACGAGCACGAGGCGCTCTGGCGCTTCCACGCCGTGCACCACTCGCGCGCCGCGGCTCTACTGGCTGAACGCCGCGCGCTTCCATCCCGGCGACGTGGCTGCCGCTCTACGTCGTCGGGTACCTGCCGCTCGTGGCGCTCGGATGCCCGGAGGAGGTCGTTCTTCCTGTTCGCGATGTTCGACGCCGTCTTCGGCATGCTCCAGCACGCGAACATCGACGTGCGCCTTGGCCCGCTCAACCGCATCTTCAGCATGGCGGAGCCGCACCGCTGGCATCACTCGCGGACGCTCGCGGAAGCGAACTCGAACTACGGCTCGAACCTGATCGTCTGGGACCTCGTGTTCGGCACGTTCTTCCTGCCGAGCGATCGCGAGGCGCCGCGGGAGATCGGGATCGCCGACCTCCCGCGGTTTCCGACGGGATACCTGGCACAGCTCGCGACGCCGTTCCGCTGGACGGGCGGTGCGCGCCGCGAGCGCGCGCGTCAGACTACGCCGGCGATCGCGACCGACGCCGGCTCGAGCGCCAGCGCGAACACCTCGTCGATCGACGACACGGGGTGGAACCGCATCACGCTGCGGACGTCCTCGGGCACGTCGTCCAGGTCGCGCGCGATTGCGCTCGGGCAGGATGACGTCGGTGAGCCCGGCCGCGTGCGCGGCCAGGACCTTCTGCTTGAGGCCGCCGATCGGAAGCACGCGTCCCTGAGCGTCACCTCGCCCGTCATGCCGACGGTCGACTTGACCGGCCGCCCCGTGAGCAGCGACGCCAGCGCGGTCGTCATCGTGATGCCCGCGCTCGGGCCGTCCTTCGGGACGGCGCCGGCCGGGACGTGCACGTGGAAGTCGCGCCGCTTGAAGCGGTCCTCGTCCACGCTGAGCCTCGCGCGCATGCCCACGGACGTAGCGTGAGCGCGATGCGCGCCGACTCGCGCATCACGTCGCCGAGCTGGCCGGTGAGCACGAGGCTCGCCGTTGCCCTTCATGGTCGCGGCCTCGACGAACAGCACGTCGCCGCCCGTGCCGGTGACGGCGAGCCCGTGGCCACGCCCGGCACCGCGGTGCGGCTCCGCGCCTCCTGGAAGAACTTCGGCGGCCGAGCGCTTCGCGCACGAGCGCCGCATCGATGGCGCACCGGCGGCGTCACGCTCGCCGACGCGACGCGCGTGGCGATCGTGCGGAGCAGCGTGCCGAGCTCGCGCTCGAGCTGCCGCACGCCCGCCTCGCGCGTGTAGTCGGCGACGACCGACCGCAGCACGCCGTCGTCGACGCTGACCTCGTCGGGACGGAGCCCGTGCCGCTCGATCTGGCGCGGCCAGCAGGTAGCCGCGTCGCGATCGCGACCTTCTCCTCGACCGTGTAGCCGTCGAAGCGGATCACCTCCATGCGGTCGAGCAGCGGGCCGGGGATCGTGTCGCGCGACGTTCGCCGTGGCCATGAAGAGGACCTGCGAGAGGTCGAGGTCCACGTCGAGGTAGTGGTCGCGGAACGTGTGGTTCTGCGCCGGGTCGAGCACCTCGAGCAGCGCCGCCGACGGATCGCCGCGCCAGTCGGCGCCGATCTTGTCGACCTCGTCGAGCAGGATGACGGGGTTCATCGTGCCGGCGTCGCGGAGCGCCCGGACGAGCCGGCCCGGCAGCGCGCCGACGTAGGTGCGGCGGTGGCCGCGGATCTCGGCCTCGTCGCGCACGCCGCCGAGCGACACGCGGACGAACTTCCGCGCCCGTCGCGCGGGCGACCGACTCGCCGATCGACGTCTTGCCGGTTCCGGGAGGCCCGATGAGCGTGAGGATGGCGCCCGAGCGGCGATCCTCGGGGATGCCGCGCTCGGTGCGGAGCTTCCGGACCGCGAGCCATTCGGTGATGCGCTTCTTCACGTCGTCGAGCCCGGCGTGGTCGGCGTCGAGCACGCCGCGCGCGTGCACCGGGTCGAGCTGCTCCTCGGAGCGGACGCCCCACGGCACGGCGAGCAGCCAGTCGAGGTACGTGCGGATGATCGACGACTCGGCGCTCGACTCGCCCATGCCGCTCGAGGCGCCCGAGCTCGCGCTCGGCCTGCGTGCGGACCGCCTCCGGCATGCCGGCCTCGCCGATCTTCCGCCGGTACTCGTCGCCGACGGAGCCTCGTCCTCGCCGAGCTCCTTCCGGATCGCGTCCATCTGGCGGCGGAGGAAGTACTCGCGCTGCTGCTTCTGCGCGCCGGACTCGACGTCCTCGCGGATGCGCTTGCGCACCTGCATCTCGGCCAGACGGTCGCGCTGGAGCGCGAGCGCGCAGCGTCAGCCGCTCGACCACGTCGAGCGTCTCGCAGCAGCTCGACCTTCTGCCCGAACGTGATCTCGGGCGCGTAGCCCGCCGGTGTCGGCGAGCGCGCCGGCCTCGGTGATCGAGTGGACGAACGCGCTCAAGCGCGGCCGTCGTCGCCGCGGAGGTCGAGGATCTCGGAGACGACCGCGCGATACTCGCGCTCGAGCTCGTCGGTCTTGATGCGCGGCGTCTGCACGTCGGGCCGCTCGTCGATGTCGACCCGGAGCCCGCCGTTCGCATCGACGTGCGCGGCCCCGGCGACGCCGCGATGGAGCCCGGTCAGGACGGCACCGCGGCCGCGGCCCGGCAGCCGCAGGCGCTCGCCGACCTCGGCGACGACGCCGACCGAGCCGTACTCGGTCCCGTGCCGGGGCACCAGGAAGACGCGCTGCTCGTCGCCCGTGTCGACCGGCAGCGTCGACGCGTCATCCCGGGAAATACGACGGTGTCGTCCAGCGGAATGAGCCTGAGAGTGGTCATGGGGTTGACGCTAAGTCCGGTCGGCCCGATGTCAACGGCAGCGCTCCGCATCTGTTGCGGCATGCCGCAGCACCGACCCTTCGCGAGACGCCCACGGGCCGGCGATCCGCACCGCGCTCGGCGCGTAGCGGTCAGTCCTCACCGGCGCGGCGCACGCGATAGCGGAGCGCAACCGGGTCGTCCTTCGGCGCGGCCTCGGGCTGCTCGGCGCCCTGACGATGCACGTGGCTCGGCGGCTGCCACTCGCCGAGCGCCGGCGTCGACGACGGAGTTCCGCGAGAGCGGCAGGCGGAAGAGCCGTGTCGGCTGCCCCGGCAGCTCGAGCACGAGACAGACGCGCGGACGTCTTGAACGCCAGCTCGACGCCGCCGACCAGCAATTGCCGATCGCCGTCGAGACGCGGCCACGGCGTGAAGAGCGTTCCGTCGCCCATGTTGCGATCGGTGTGCAGCTCGACGCGGCACGGCGTCGCGCGGCTCGAGCCTCCACGCCGCGAGGCAGCCGGATCTCGAACTCGAGCGCCGGCGGCAGCTCGTTCGTGTACGTGTCGATCGTCGCGATCCGGAGGCCGATCCCGGCCGCGACGCAGCGCGGCGATGCCGCCGAGCACCGCCGTCCAGACGGCCGACCGTCGCGCCCGCCTGCTCCTGCGTCCGCCCGCGACGGAGCACCCACCACGATCGGCGCCCACCATCGCGACGAGTCCGCCGATCGGGCCCGACCGCGAGGAACGCGAACATGCCGCGCGCGCCCTCGACAGTCGCTCATGCCGCCGAGGCCGGCGAGCCACCCGCCGACGGCGCCGGTGACGAACCAACCGACGACGGCGGCGACGATCCCGGCGCCCGCGGCAGCGAGCAGGTAGCGCACGCCGCGTTCTACGAGAACCGCGACCCGTCCGAAAGCGTCAGGACTTGCCTGAGTCCTTCGGGACGACGATCACGAACCGGTCCTGTTTCCGTACTCCATCGCGTCGCGCTGGCTTATCCCCATGACGTCGAGGCGATAGCCCTTGATCGCGCTTCCCGCAGTCCTGCGCGTTGAACCAGCCGGGAGCCCTTCGATCCAGACCGACGAGCCGTACGGAATGAGCTTCGGGTCGACGGCGACGATGCGTGCGCTGGATCGGCCTTCCACATCGTCGACGTGAGGCCGTCGTTGAACTACTGCCGTACGGCGCTGCGCGCCGTGTACTGCGTGACGGTGAACCGGTGCCCCCACGACTGGCTGCCGATGCGACGGCGCCTTCTCCGTCGCCTCGGGGATGTTCTCGTGGCTGCGGGCGAGCGCTCCCAACGCGACGTCGCTCCGATGCGCGCTTGTGCCGGTACTTCTGCACCTGCGCGCTCAGGTCCGTGATGTGGCTCGCTTGCCGGCTGATGTGGTTCGCTTGCCGGTAGCTGCACGGTAGCGCTGAACGCGCAGGCGGCGACCAGCACGCCGACGCAGCCTTTGAGGATGGTTTGGGTGCGGGACAGGCTCGTGGACAGGTTCGTGTCTCGACGCGTGGAGCTCGCTGAGCAAGCGCGGTGTCGACGACCACGGCGGATCCCCAATCGTTGGCAGTCTGCATGCCGGGCCTCCTTTGCGAGGCCCGTGCCGACCCTGATCGGATCGGGCCTCCCGCCTCCCGGAAATGCCCGGAGGCGTTGGCGCTCGCCACGGCACGCGACGCCCGAGACGACACACCGTGTGCCGCCCGTGGCACACGCGGTGATACGCGGAAGATGGCCGACGCTACAGCGTCGCGACCATCAGCGCGCCTTGGCCGTATGCATCCGGTTCTCGGCCTGGTCGAACACGCGGCTCTGCCCGCCTTGCGAAGACGCTCGTCGCCTCACCTCGCAGATGTCGGGGCGACGCGCGCCAACCTGGGTGCTCGTGTCGTGGAACGCCGGCAGGCAGTGGAGGAAGATCGAGTCCTCGCGCGCCGTCATGCGCATGACGTCTGGCAGTGACCTTGTAGGGCTTCAGCACCTTGATGCGCTGGGCGGTCTTCGCCTCCTCGCCCATCGACACCCAGACGTCGGTGTAGACGACCTCGCAGTCGCGCAGGCCCGTTCTTCAGGTCGTCGGTGACGGTGACGCGGCCGGTGGGCCCGTCCGGCCCATCGCGAAGCCGTCGATGCGCCTCTTGTCGGGCTGCAGCGACTTCGGGCTGCACGATCCGGCAGGTCGACACCCATCGCGAGCGCGCCGATCGCCAAGGTGTTCGCCTGTATGTTGTTCCGCCCGTCGCCCACGTAGGCGATGCGGATGCCCTTCAGGCGGCCGGAAGTTCTCCTGCACCGTCATGAAGTCCGCGAGCACCTGCGTCGGGTGGTAGTCGTCGCAGAGGCAGTTCCAGACGGGGATGCCCGCCCAGCGCGACATCGCCTCCGAGCGTCTCGTGCTCCGAAGCCGCGGGAACGCGATCGCGTCGAACATGCGGCCGAAGACGCGCGCGATGTCGGCGACCGACTCCTTCCACGCCGAAGCGGATGTCGTCGGACGGAAAGATCTCGAGGTGCGCGCCGATGTCGGACGCCGCCACGACGAACGGAAGGCGGGTGCGCAGCGACGGCTTCGAGGAAGATGAGCGCGATGTTCTTGCCGCGTCCGTTGTCCTGCTGCACCCCTGCCCGCTTGAGGCCCTTCAGGTTGATCGCCAGCTCGACGAGGTGCTGGATCTCGTCGGACGAGACGTCCGGCGAGCGTCAGGAGGCTCCGCCCTTTCAGATTCGTGGCCATGGGAAGCAGGGCGTATCGCACCGCCGATCGGGCGGCGCAAGACGGCAGGGACGTCGCTCAGTGCGCGGCGCCGGTGCCGCACGTCTGATCGATGACCCGCAGCAGCTCGTCGACGTCGGGGCCCTTCCGCACGTACGCGACGAGCCCCGGCATCGGATCGTCCTGCGCCTGGCCCGGAGAACACGACGACGGGAATCACCGCGAGCACGGGATCGGCCTTCAGCGCCGCGTGGACGGTGCGACCGGACGTGTCGGGTAGATTCATGTCTAGGATGACGAGCCGCGGGCGACCGCCTTCGCGCAGATGGCGAATGGCTGCGCCCGCCGAGCCCGCTTCGGCGGTCGGGTAGCCGCGGAGCTGGAGCACGCGACGCAGGACCAAGCGGGTCTCTTCCACGTCGTCGACGATGAGGATCGGCGATACCATCGAGCGGGACTGCATCTCGGTGATACCGGAAGGTATCGGTTTGTAAGACCCCTTCGTGAACATAGGAGCGCGCCACGGCGGCGGCACGACGCAGCGTGGCAGATTCGGTCAGAGCTCGGTGCGGAGGCGCGTCACCCCACTCGCGGCGGGGCCCGGCCCAGCGCACGCGCTTCAGATCGACGTGGCCGCGCCGATCGAACCGCACACCTTCGCGCTCGAGGAGATCGCGCTGCACCGAGAGCCGAGAACCCGTCGCGGTGCGTGCAGCGGCCCGACGCGCCGATGACTCGCTGCCACGGCACCGTGTTGAGCGACGCGCCGCTCAGCGCCGCGAGCGCGGTGCCGACGGCGCGCGCCGCCGCGCGGCTGTCCGAGGATCGCCGCGACCTGGCCGTACGTGACGACCTTGCCGCGCGGCACGCGGCGACGCAGACGATAGACGAGACGCCGGAACGGCGGCACCGGCGTCACGTCGGGGCTTCCTCATGCCCGTTCTGTAGCCTCGCGCGGCCGGACGACGCCAGCCCGGTGGCCGTCGCACGGATGTCCTGCCAGCAGGGCGCTGGAAAACGCTTCGCATCTTCCAGCGCACCCTGCCTGTGTTCATGAAGGCACTGGCAGGTCACTGCCGAAGAACTCGCCGTATGGCGAGTTCTTCGGCAGCCTAGTGCGCGCGGAGGTCGCCATGGCGTACACGACCGCGTCGGACGGAGCGCGTCTGCATTGGGAGGTGCACGGGTCGGGGATCCGGTGCTGCTCATCATGGGCCTCGGATCGAACTGCGTACGGCTGGCACCGCACGATTCCATGGCTCGTCGGAGCGCTACGAGATCGATCGCGTTCGACAACCGCGGCACCGGCCGGTCTGACGCGCCCGCGGGCGAGTACACGATCGCGCAGATGGCGGCGGACGCGGCGGCGGTGCTCGACGCGGCCGGCCACCGGACGGCGCACGTCGTCGGCGCGTCGCTCGGCGGCATGATCGCGCAACGCTTCGCGCTGACGTACCCCGAGCGCGTGCGCTCGCTCGTCCTGCCTGTGCACGACGCCCGGCGGTCGGAACGCCGTGCGCGCGTCCGACGCCGTCATGGCCGGGCTCGTGAGCGGCGGCGAGGATCCCGCCACGCGTCTACCGGCAAGAACGCGTGGTTCCTCTACGGCGACGAGACGCGCGACCGCCATCCCGAGCGGATCGAGGAGGACCTCGTCTACCGCGCGAAGATCCCCACGCCGCCGACCGGCTGCTTCGGCCAGCTCCGCGCCGCGATGGGCCACGACACGTTCGACGAGCTCCCCGCGCTCGCCGTGCCGACGCTCGTCGTCGCACGGCGACGCCGATCTGCTCGTCCCGACCGACGAACGGCAAGCTGCTCGCCGCGCCGCATCCCGAACGCCGAGCTCGTGCCTGCTGCCCGGCGCCGGCCACATGCTGCAAGCCGACGCCGGCGACGCGATCCGCGAGGCCGTGCTCGGATTCCTGGGCCGCACGCGGCGCGCGGCATAGCTCGACATTTCTTCGAGGAGGGTTCCCATGCCGATCGACTTCACGCTGAGCCCGGAGCTCGAAGCGCTCCGCCTCCGCGTCCGCCAGTTCATCGACGAGCGTCGTCAAGCCCGGTGAGTCGAAGATCGAGGGCGAGGACAAGGTCGAGCGTGCCGAGTACCTGCAAGATCCTCCTCGCGATGCGCGAGCAGGCGAAGTCGCGCCGGCCTCTGGCTGCCGCACATGCCGGCCGAGTTGGGCGGCATGGGGCTCGGCCACGTCGAGCTCGCGATGGTGCAGGCCGAGGCGGCGAAGTCGCTACTACGGCCCGTGGGTGATGAACTGCCAGGCGCCCGACGAGGGCAACATGCACACCCTCCTCCACTGGGCGACGCCGACGAGCAGAAGGAGAAGTACCTCCGCCCGCTCTGCGACGGCACGCGTGATGAGCTGCTTCGCGATGACCGAGCCCGAGGTCGCCGGCTCGGATCCGACGCTCATCCAGACCCAGCGCGCGTGCCGGACGGCGACGACTGGGTGATCAACGGCCACAAGTGGTTCATCTCGAACGCGCGCCGCGCGCAGCTTCGCGATCCTGATCGCGCGCACCGAGGACAACCCCGAAGTCGCCGCAGGCCGCGAACACCGGCTTCATCGTCGACATTCCGTCCGAGGGCTGGAACCGCGTCCGCGAGGTCGAGACGATGCACGGCTCGACCGGCCACTCGGAGATCCGCATCGAGAACCTCCGCGTCCCGGCGCGCAACATGCTCGGCGGCCGCGGCCAGGGCCACCGGCTCGGCCAGTACCGGCTCGGCCCCGCCCGCCTCGCGCACTGCATGCGCTGGATCGCGCAGGCCGAGACCGCGCTCGACATGATGGTCGACCGCTCGCTCGAAGCGCTTCGCCCACGGCTCGCTGCTCGCCGAGAAGCAGGGCATCCAGTGGATGATCGCCGACTCGACGATGGAGCTCTACCAGGCGAAGCTGATGGTGCTGCACGCCGCCTACCGGATCGACAAGCGGCCTCGACTTCGTCTCCGAGGTGTCGATGGCGAAGCACTTCGTCGCGAACGCGCTCGGCCGCATCATCGACCGCTCGATCCAGGTGCACGGCGCGCTCGGCTACTCGACCGACACGCCGCTCGCCCACATGTACCAGCACGCCCGCTGGGCGCGCTTCGCCGACGGCGCCGACGAGGTGCACCAGATGCGCATCGCGCAGCGGACGATCGCCGCGTACACGCGCGAGGGCAGCACGCGGCGTCGCGACCGGCGATCTGCCGGTCTGATCGTTCTTCTTCGTCGCGACGTGGGTGAAGCACTGCCCGCCCACGGTGACCGTGAGCGCGTGCTCGCTGCGTCCTGATCCGCAGCGGCGGCGGAGAACCACTTCTTCGCCTTCACCGTGAGCTGGAGCTCGCCGGGCACGCCCTTGTTCTTGAGGCACGAGCTGTCTGCAGGCCCGAGCGCCTTGATCTTCCAGACTGCCACTGCTTGAACGGCGCGCGCCCCTTCGGCGGGATCGCACCCAGCACCGCCTCGACGATCGGCGCGTCGAGATCGCCGTCCTCGAGTCGCACGCGCACCGGCGCATCGGTGTACCCGCGCGAGCGGAACGTTCATCTTGGCGACCAGCTTCCCAGCCCCGTTCCTGCGTCGTCACGGTGACCTTCGCCGCCGGATCGGCTACCGTCGGTACCGCAGACCGTGCAGCGGCATTGCACACACGGCCCGGCAGCAGAAGCCGGCGTCGCCGCCGTCGCGCATCCTCGTCGTACTGTCGCGTCCCGTCGCCGCAGGTCGCCAGGTCGCACGCGTCGCCGATCCCGTCGTCGTCGCCGTCGGTCTGCGACCGGGTTCGCGACGGACGGGCAGTCGTCCGTGTGGTCCGGCACGCCGTCGGCGTCGCTGTCGGGCTCCGCCGGCACGATCGGCCCGCGTCGCGCCGAGGTCGCACGGTGATGCCGCGGCGGGCAGTCGGCGTCGATCGTGCAGGTCGTTGATCGCGCTTGCACAGTGCCGGCGTCGCAGAACCTCGCCGCTGCCGCAGTCGACGTTCGACCCGCAGCCGGCGGCTGAGCGTCTCGAGGCACCGGCCGGTCAAAGTCTCGTACACGCTCGTGGACGGCACGTCGGTCGGATCTTCGGACCTGTGTCCGGTGAAGACGCCCAGCACGCGCGTCTTCCGCGACTTGATCTCGAGCTGCTGGATCACGACGTCGCCGGCGTACGCGGCCGCGCGTCGCCGCTGAGATCAGTGCCGGCCACCTCGCAGCCGTCGAGGACGTCGCCGCGCTGGTCGCGCACTCGTACGTGAGGAACTTCACCGTCGTGCCCTGGACGCGGCATGGCTGGCGCAGGATCGCACGCTTCCGAGCCGGCACGGGCGTCGCGGCTGATGGCTGTTCACGACGCAGTCGGCCGGTGGCTCGCTGCTGAGGCACTCGGGTCCGCGTGAGGTCGTAGGCCTGCACCACGTCCGTAGCGGCGAAGCGGCGAGCCGACCCCGGTCTGCAGATCGCACGTGGACGCCGTTCGGGATCCAGCGTCCTCCTCGTTCGTAAGGCGAACGGCCACCAGGGACCGCATTGCACACGAAGCTCGCGCGCCGACTGGTGCGTGTTCACGACCGTCGTTGGTCGCGGGGTCGTAGAGCTGGAGCACGCGCTCGAGCTGGTCGCCGTCGTCGTCGAGGTCGATGCCCTGCGCCGCCTCGGGCGTGAGGAACGCGAGACACGGCGCCGCACGCCTTGAGCTCGCTCGCCTGATGTCCCGTCGAGCGTCCAGCCGCCGCCCGAGGGCGCGTGCGACTGCACGACGCCGCCGTCGTCGATCGCCGCGACGAACGTCGCGCCCGCGAGGACCGTGTCGGCGATCGACGACGGCGCGTCGCCGCGAGCCCAGAAGTTCTGCGCGGCGCCGGCCGGACCACGGGCGTGCGACGACGCGATCCGGCCGCGTCCGCGTCGGCGTTCAGGTCGACGCCCGGCGCGACGGCGTCGCCGCCGGACAGTTCGGCAGCGACGGCGTCGCGCCGCGACGACTCGGGCGCAGGAACGCGGTCCGCGCCGTGCGCGACCGCGACCTGATCCGCGGGGCAGAGGAGCGTCGGCGTCGCGGTTCCGGGCGGCACGCCGCTCGTGTCGACGACCTCGAGCACGAGGTCGCTCTGGTCGCCGTCGCCGGTGAGGTCGTTCGCGGTCACGCTCAGGTCGGGCCGCCGGAGGTAGAGGTGCTGCGGAGGCGAGTCGCCCAGGAACGCGAAGACGCGGCCGTCGCGGGACATGACCGGGTAGTGGGGCTGAGGTGGATGCGTCACCGCCCGTGTCGAGGTCGATCCGCTCGGTGACGTCCGTCAGCCGGTCGCGGACGAACGAGCCGGTGTAAGCCGCCCGGCCACTGCGGATCGAAGACGAAGACCGGTGTCGAGGACGACGAAGCGGCCGTCGCTCGACATGCCGCCGTGCGCTAGATGTCGGTGTCCGACGGGATCGCTGCCCGTCAGAACGCTGGCGAGCTCGGTGAAGCCGATGTCGCGCTCGTTCGTGTAGACGTCGATCCGTGAGCCGGTTCGCGCCCGGCGCGAGGTCGTTCGACGTCGTGGCGAACGCGACCACCACGCGACCGTCGGCGGAAAGCGAAGGCGTCTGCCATGGCTGCCGGCTCGGCGTCCGCGTGTTGCCCGTCCCGCGGCTGACCAGGCGCGTCGAGCCGGCGACCCGGTCACGCACGAACATGTCGGGTCCCGGATTCCCGTCGTCGGGGATCAGGATTGATCAGATCGTTCGCGAAGCTGGCGAACATCGACGTAGCGGCCGTCGGCGGAGATCGAATTCTGCCCGGCGCGCGCCGTCCTCGGTGTACGATATGCCGGCGCCGCACGTGCCGAGCGAAGTTGCCGACGCTCACGAGCTCGGTGTGCGCGGTGCAGCCGGGCCGCCGAGGCAGCGGTCGCGGACGAACGACCTGCCGGACGTCGACGTCGTCGATCGCTCAGGAGGTTCGTCGACGTCGCTGGTGAAGGACGACGAAGCGTCCGTCGTCCGGAGATGGATCCTCCGCCGCTGTCGCCGTGCCGGCCGCGACGTCGCCGAAGCCCTTGCTGATCGACCTCCGTCGTCCCGAGCGAGCGCGGTCGCGGACGTACGACCTGCTGCGTACTGATCGCGCGTGAAGCGTCGGATCGATGTTCGTCGCGTACGACGCTGAAGACGACGTAGCGGCCGTCGGGCGTGACGGCGTCGGCGCACGCGAGGAGCCGTCGGCGGCGAGCCGGGCGTCGGCGACTGCGTCTGAGCTCACGACCTCGGTGTGCGGCGTGCACGGCGAGCACCGGCCCGTTCGCGCGACTCGCAGCTGTCGTAGAGGAAGGCCGCGCTGACGCCGATCGGCTGCGCGGGCGCCGCGAGCGTGCTGTCGACAGCTCTGGAAGATGACGAAGCGGCCGTCCGCCGAGAGCTGCTCGAAGGTCGGCCGCCGTCGCTCGCGCCGGCGTCGACCTGCGTCGTCACGTATTTCGCCTGCGCGGGCTCGCTCCGCCGCGCGAACACGATGCCCTCGGAGACGACGACGGGCTGGCTGTTCACCAGCGGCTCCGCCTCGATCGCGTGCCCGGCGGCGCCCATCACGTCGGTCGGCGTCGACGCTCGTGCGGGCTCAGCCGGAAGACCCGCAGCATGTAGTCGGCCCGGTCGTGATCGGCGTTCATGTCGCAAGCGATTCGCGGCGGCCTCGCCTTCGAGGAACGCAATCAGGTCGCCTCTCGCTCGTCGATCGGCGAGGAACTGGAACGGCGGCTGGCTGAGCTGCGACCATCGCGCGGCCCTCTTGGCGACGCCGCCGATGCCGCACGTCGCTGATCCGGACGTGCCGAAATCGCTCAGATAGCCGCTCGGCGCCCCGAGCGACTGCTGACGCGCCGATCCCTCGGTCGATGCAGCGTCGCGACGCGTGTCGATCGCGTCGCCGTCGCCGTTCCCATCCGACCGCGCCGACGGCCTCGAGCCTTCGTGAACGCGAACATCTGCTCTGGTGCCTGCGTTCAGGCTCGCTCAGGTCGATCGGGTCACGCGCCTCGAGCGCGTAGCTGACGCACGGGTTTCGAGCCGCCGGGGCAGTCCGCGTTCTTCTTGCACGCCGGCGTGCGGCGCGAAGCTGGCAGATGCCGGGCAGCGCGCGCGGGAGAACGATCGGTCCGCCGGTCTTGGCGACGGCTGGAAGCCCGCAGGGATCGAAGAGCCGGCCTGCAGCGTCTACCGCTTCGGGCAGTCGGCATCGGTCGTCGCACGGCGCGCCGTCGTTAGCGCCCGCCGCCGCAGACCGGATCTGCACGAGCCGCTCCGGGCAGTCCGGTGTCGGTCGCACACGTCTGGCGGTCTCTTCGAGCCCACCGCTGCAGAGGCCACGGCGGTTCGCGATACGAAGTACCGTCGACGGCGCGTCGGCCGAGCCGAAGGAGCGCGATCGTGTCCGGCGCCGCGACAGCGGCGGGATCGGTCTGCGGCACGAAGATCGGCGGCAGCTTCCTACGCCTTCCGGGCGTCCACGACGCTGAGCGAGGACTGCAGGGAATCGAGAACGGCACGAGCGACTTGAAGGTGGCGCGAAGAACCCGCGGCACCGGCACGCTCGCCGTCGGCACCATGACGCCCTGCCAGTTCATGGGCAGGAGGATGTTGCCCGCCGGATCGATCGTGAACCGCGACTCCTGACACGACCGGGTTGCACGGCGGCGCGGCGTCAAAGCATCGTCGCCTGAAAGTCGTTCGGCCGCGGCAATGCCATGAAGCGCGGGAAGATCGGGTTCGCGTTCGGCTGGCAGGAGCCGTCGCCGGCGTAAGAGATCATCGATGCACGCGACGCACGCTCCCGACTTTGCCTGCGCACGGCGCCTTCGCGAGATCGCAGGGCAGGTGCGCCCGCCGGCGGTCACGGCGATCGTGACCGGTCCGGCGAGCGTTGCCCGTCGGTCGGCGTGCCGAAGAGCGGCGTCGGTGTCCGGGAACCGGAAGCGAAGGTGGTTGCCGTTCGGCCGCGCGACGACGTTCAGGTTCGCTGGGTCACCTGGCTGGTTCACCTGCACGCAGGAGACCCCGCCCTTCGCGAACGACCCGCAGGTCGCGAGCTCGGTCAGTCGAGACCGGCGCACGGGCTCGTCGTGAGCACGACCGCGCGCCGCAGTCCGTTCGCCAGCGGCAGAGAGCAGGCGAGGCGTCACGACGTGATCGTCGGCGAGCGCGGTGAGAGTCCGCGGACGCGCCGTCGCAGAGCGTCTGCCGCGTCAGGCTCGCACGAAGTCGCCGGGCGCGGCGAAGGGCCGATCGGTCGACCCGAGCGCACCGCGGAGACCGTCTGCGCTGGGGGATGAGGTTGACGCGCGCGCTGCGTCGGGTGCAAACGCCGACGGTCCACGCGATCAAGAGTACGGCAGGCAGGTGGCGGACTACGCCAGATGCCATCGGGTCTCCCCTTGCCCTCCGATACGTCCCCGACGCCGTCGGGCGCCGGGAAGGTACCGAGACGCGTCGTTCCGCGTCAGCCCGAACCGGATTGCTTTCGTCGCGTCCCTCGTGGTTTGACTGGCTCGCGACCGTGCGTTACCTCGCCGGGCTCGCGCCGGTCCCCGTCGTCTAGTCTGGCCGCTGGCACGTCGGCCTTTCGACGCCGATAACACCGGTTCGAATCCGGTCGGGGACACTTCGATTCGACGCGGGTTCACGCGCACTCGCGACTGTCGTCGCCGCTCAAAGGCCAGTCGTGACGCAGCTGGGTGGAGCTCGCGTCTGGAGCTCCGCCTTCACGGTCGCGTGCGCGGCATCGTTCGTCAGGTTCATTCGAGCTCGTACGGATCCGCGACCAGGTCGTAGAGCTCGCTCTGCCCGTTCTCGTACTCGATGTACTTGAAGTTGGCGTTGCCGGACGACGGCGTTCGTGTCCGGCACGGCGTCGTTGTCCTCCTCGTCGGGATCGTTCCACTGCTCGTTCAGGAAGTCGGTACGCCACGTCGGATCGGTGTCGGAGAGCAGGTTCACGAGGCTCCGGCCGTCTTGCTGCACCGGGCGGCACGACGCCCGCGAGGTGGGCGAACGTGAACGCGAAGTCGATGTTCAGACCGAAGCGGTCGTCGATGCGCGGGATGGACGTGAGCGGCGGATACGAGACGACGAGCGGCACGCGCATGCACTCGTCGTAGGGGCAGCGCTTCGGGCGATGGCAGTGCGCGCCCCACGAGTAGCCGTTGTCGCCGGTGTAGAGCACGAGCGTGTTCTGGTCCTGGCCGACGGCCGCGAGCTTGTCGAGGATCGCCCCGACGGCGCGGTCGACCGCCTTCAGCGACGCGAGCTGCTTTCGGCGGTCGTTGTCGATGTTGTTCTGCTTGGCCGTGCCCATCGGGCAGATCGTGTCGACCCAGAGCGGCGGTATCGGGCGTCGGCGCGGTGTTCCAGTTGGGCGGTCGGTATCCCGGCAGGCTCGCGTAGCTGTTCTCGTCGCCGGGCGCGGCGCAGAACGGGCTGTGCGGCGCGTAGGGCGCGAAGTAGAGCAGGAACGGCTGGCCGGCCGACTGGTCGATGAAGTCGAGCGCCTTCGCCGCGAGCACGTCGGTCGCGTAGTTCTGCTTGTTCGGGACACGGGTCTTCGCCGACCTGGTCCGCCGGGCAGCCGGCGTAGTTGGTGCAGCTCGACGAGTAGAGCACCTCGGTCGGCGTCGGGAAGCCGGTGCCGGACTCCGACGAGGACCTCGTCGTAGTAGCGCGGCGCCTTGAAGGCGTGCCACTCGTCCCAGCCGGGCGGCACGTACGGCGTCGCCGGCGTCGTCCAGAGCGTGTTGTAGCCGTTCAGGTACTTGCCGAAGAGGCCCGTGCGATAGCCCGCGTCGTGGAGCCAGGTCGCGAGCGACGACGAGTCGTCGAAGGTCACCGCACCGCCGAGCGGCGGCGTGTTCGAGCGGACGCCGGACGTGTGCGCGTACTCGCCCTTCGAGAATGCTCGACCGGCTCGGGCAGCAGAGCGCCGTCGTGACCGACGCGTGCGTGAACTTGACGCCCGCCGCCGCGAGCCGCGTCTCGACGTTCGGCATGACGGGCGTCACGCCGTCGAAGCAGAGTGCGTCGCGTCGGTCGTGTCCCAGCGCTGGTCGTCGGAGAGGATGATGATGAGGTTCGGACGCGGCGGCGGCGAGGGCGAGATCACGTCGACGCGCGTCTCGAGCGCGGTCAGCAGAGCAGGCACGAAGCGCGTCGCCGTCGACGAACGAGGCGGCGGGCGCGTCGATCGAGCCGCGGCAGATCGTGCCGACGTCGGGCACGACGACGCCGCTCGTGTCGAGGCCCGTCGCGATCAAGCTGCACTTGCCGGGGATCTTGTCGAGCTGGCGGCGCGCCTTCGTCTCGGCCTCGGCGCGCGTGAACCCGCGCACCAGATACTTGAGCTTGTCGCCGACGAACTTGCCGACGCCCGCGGCCGATCTGCTTCTGGCAGCGGAGCTGATCACGCAGCAGCGGTGCGGTCGACCGTGCTCGCGGGCGGATCGTTCGCGCCGAAGCGTGAGCGCGACGGCGTCGTCGACGAGCGTGCCCCGCGCACGCGGGCGGCACCGGCGGCGTCAGGCACGAGCCCGACGGCGCGGCGCGGAAGGCCTTCTGCCCGCAGGCGATGCGCTTGCGGATGCTCCGGTCCGAGGTCGCGCGCTTCGTCACGCGTCGTGCACTGCGCACCGGCCGCCTCGGTGGCGGCGAATGCGACCATTCCGAGCAGCGGGGCGGCGATACGCGCGCATCTGCATGGGACCTCCTTCGGGTGGCCGGGGCACGAGCCCTTCACCATCAGGGATACGGGGCGGTCTTCCAGTCGGTCAAGCCCGGATGCGCGGGAAATTGACCGCGCCGGCAAGTGCCGCGCGTGGCGACTTTCGGGCACGGCGATGGGCGCTCGTCGCGCGAGGTGATCGAGGGACCGCGCGACCTTGCGGGTGCCATGCAGGTTGCACGGGGCGCGTGGCTCGGCTTGCGCCCATGGCCGGCCGCGGAGTTTCAGTGGGGCATGTCGCTCGTCGGCCTGCGATCGCGTCGATGCTGGTCGTCGTCGCGATCGGCGGTGCTTTCTCGCGGCCGCCGGAAGTGCTGTCGCGTCGCGCGCCTGCGCCGGACCTGCCCGGCGACATGCCGTCGCTGACGCTCGTCGTTCCCGCGTGCGGGCCGCGGGCATCGACGCGACGCTCACGCGGCCATCGCGGCGCTCGACTACCGCACGGACCGGTTGGCCGTCGTGCTGGTCGACGGCGCCTCCGACGACGCGACGGCCGCGCATTTACGATCGCTGGGCCGCGGCGCACTTACACGCGCGCGTCCTGCGCCGCGAACACCGGAGGCAACAAGCCCACCCGGTCCAGGCAGGCCTGGCGTTGCGCCGGCGACCCGCTCGTCCGCGATGTGCGACGCCGACGTCACACATGCGCCCCGACTACTCAAACTGGTGGTCGAGGCCTTCGCGACCGAACGCATCGGAGGCGCCGTCAGGTATCTGCCAACAGAAGAGAACGCGCTCGCGAGCCGGCGATCGTATGCGGCCGTCGAGTCGTGGATCCACCAGCTCCCGTCACGTCGGCCGGCAAGGACCGCTAGCCTGGATCTGAACCCGCCGACGCTCGGCAGCGCACCCGTCTTTCACTTTTTGACCCACTCGATGCGATCGGCGGTCTCGGTCCCAGCTGTGG
>ERZ1370068.10552-contig-9240_pt1 | contig 40792 bp, 66 predicted proteins | sample MGYA00561227_ERZ1370068 | MGnify/ENA primary metagenome ERZ1370068 (study PRJEB38410, sample SAMEA6850437) | metagenome | study: Metagenomic assessment of the ecological functions of the soil: analysis of the soil microbiota associated with the... | reverse complement strand
TTGTGCTTCGTTCAGTTACGTATTGCTCCGGCACGTTCGATCGACCTGGTGACGATATTGCGGGTTGTCCCGCCGGTGCGCGGCATCGGCAAGCTCGGCCTGCCGAAGTGTCCGGGTTTCAATGATGATGCGGCGATAGGCCTGGCGGCCAATCCCGCGCTATGAAAGGTGATCTTCATCGCAAACTGGGCCGGATTGCCCAGCACGGATTTCAGCGGTCAGAAAAGCCCTTCTGCATCGCGGTCCCGCCGACTTGCGACCGAATCGTCGATCAGGCCTCGTTCGACGGGGCCTTCGCATTGATACATGGCAAACCCTGGCGGCCGTTCGCGGCGATGGCCGGACGGTCTTCCTGGTGCTTCAGAAGCCCTCTGCGTGTCGTTCAACGTTCAGGACGGATCGCGAGGATGCATTCTGGGGGCTGGACACCTCCTATTACCGGCAGTTGCCCCGGAGCCCGCCCTCATGGATCAGAACGACGATATCGTCCATCGGCTGTCGGGCCTTGCCGACGCGAAAATGATCATCGAGATCGAACAGCGCCTGGTGCGACCTTCGCCTGTGCCGCGTCATCGGCGGTGACGGCCTGTCGATCTTCAAAGGACAGCAATCATCTGCGCTCCGGCGTCGTCCGCAATACGGATTCGCTCGATAGGATGTTCACCGACAGTCAATGGCTGCACGGCGCCGCGGATATTTACGGAAGCGAGCACCCGAGAGAAAGGATATTCATGGATGACAGCGGATATACGTCATCCGGTCGAAACGTTCGCGTGTATCCGGCGGTCCATTTCTTGGGGGATATCTTCACCGGGGTGAGATTTCCGTGCGAGGACGGGCCGCGCGACTTCACATCGATTATAGGGAGTTTGCTGCGATGCACAAATCCTATATATCCCGTTGAAGATGATGACAGGGAATACAAGAAGGCTTACAAGCCGGCGTCAGCTATTTTGTGAAAAGATACCTTTATTTATGCGTTAAACGAGGCAGGCGGGATAAACGGATGGGTGTGCGTAGTCTTAATCGGTTGTCGGGTTTACGGCGTATTGTACGGTTGAAATGGATTTACCTGACCCGTCTCTGGGGATGGACATAAGAACCCACCGTCGATTTTTCCCGCTGAGCGCACGATTTGACAAGAACCCATCCCAAGGGATCCATCGGGGCGGAAACCTATGTCGCCTTCGACGCGGCGATACTGGCGCATGACACCACCCGCGTCTTTACCCGCGATACCCGCATCAAGGCGGCGCTGGCTTCGATCGGCGCGCGCAGCGTCATCCTGCCGGGCGTGACGATCGGCGACGGCTGCGTCATCGGCTCGGAAGCGTGGTGACGAAGGATATTGCCTGCAATGAGCGTGGTCGCGGGAAACCCGGCGCGAGTGATCCCGCTCAATATCAAGATTTGATCCTATGGCCGGTTTTCGCGGCAATCGGACATGGACGGAGCCAGTCATATGAATGATCGGGCCGCATCGATGCGCATAAATCCGAAGCTACCAACCTCCTGACGCTGGCGGCATTTCTCACGCGTCGCGTCATCCCTGATCTGCGGTTCTCGACTTATTCCATTACGTTAAGAGCGAGGCGCGTTACACTGCCGCGTCTATCGGCGTCCTCGACGCGCCTTCGCCCATGGCAAACCGCTCACGCGAGCGAATATGTCTACAGCTACGGCATCTTTCAGCGTGGATATTTCTTCTTCGTCGACATGATGCGGGACATGCAACTGCCGCCGGAAGAGATCGCGGACTCTCAATCTATGACCTTCGTCTCGGTCGCAACCAGCATCGTCGCCGTCTATTTCATTGGCGTGGTCTGGGCCGGTCCCGTCATGAGCATGTGCAGCGCATCGCCGCGCTGTTTGGCGATGCCTCTGTGGTATTATGTCGGGCGATTTTGCCGCCCATCCGATGTGGCCAGCCTGGCGCTCTTTCTCATCTCGCTGCTGCTTGCTTCTGCATAAACCGCTACCTGGCGGTCTGCGGCATTCTGACGATATGGTCTTTGCCGTCATATTCTTCGGCCTGGCGTTGACGATGCGCCTCGATGTCGTTCTGGCGTGGCCGTGCTGCTCGCCTTCTGCCTCAAGGACAACCGCACATCGATCAGGCGCATGGTGCGCATCGGGCTTTTCGGACTGGTGGCGCTGGCGATCGGACTGGGGCTTGTCAAGCTGCTGCCGGCGCTGCCGCCATCCCCGATTCCTCGGTGTTGGAAATGCTGCGTGTGTGGCATAATCCGACGCGCTTCGTCGAGAGTTCTTCGCCTTCTCACCCAACTGCGCATGCCAGGTCGGCGCTCAATCGTCCTGATGGCCGCCGGCCTTTGTCGATCCACCGCTGTGGCGCGGGGTCGCTATGCGTTGCTGCTGCTGACGCTGCCGACGATCGTGATCAACTATATTCTGGATTCGAATGCGCAGCTGAGCGCCATTTTCTCTATATGGTGCCGGCATTGTGCCTGTCGTCGGCTGCAGTGCGGCATCGCTTCACAAACTGGCGCCTTGCGGCTGCAGATACGCCGGAACGTCGCCATCATGCTGGCGTACTGGCCATCTCCTCGTTCTGACGTTCGTCTTCAGCACCTCCACTTCCTTTATGCACGGCGGCGCGCTGTTCCTGCTGCTTATCGTCACCTTGCAGCCTTACCTGCGGCGGCGGTTTTTGCCGCAACGCGGCCTCTCGATCGGCTGCAGCCGCGTCCATCGCTGATGATCGCGGTCTTGCGCTCATGCCGGGGCAGGTGATCTTCCGCAACCCGTATAACCGCGAGGATCACCGTCAGCACCGGCCATATGGAGCGGGGAACTGGCGCAATTGCCGGCTCTCGGCAGTCCGCTTCTCGTCATTTCCGACGGCCTGCCGATAGCGGCGTCGATGGTGGCCAATCCGGCTGCGAAAATTTCGATCGCGGTGCCGTGGATCTATCTCGACGCGACGGCGGCAAGAACCAACTGGAGCTTTTCATCCAGGGATGGGTCGGCGAGAGCGTCAAGGAAGAACTTCCCCGGCGGCTGGTCAATGCAAATGCCGGGGTTTTCATAGATCCCCAGCTTCGGCAAGTCTCCTGCCCGTCATTGGGCGGGTGGTGGAGGCATTCAGAGTGAATTGCCCGGTAAAGATGGCGGCATTGTCAGATAGCTCTCAGATTTGGATCGTGGAATGTGGATCTCCGTCGTACCTTGCTATAATGAAGAGGAAAGCCTGCCTGAAATGCTTCGGCGTGTTCAGGCCGCCTGCGCTTCGGCGCCGATGCCGACTATGAGGATCGTACTCATCGACGACGGCTCAAGGATGGCATGGCGCTGATCCAGCAGGCCGCGGCGACGAGCGGTTCGCACGTGGTCGGCGTCCGGGCTTGCGAGAGAAATCATGGGCATCAGCTGGCGCTCACCGCCAGCTGAACATCGCCAGGAAACCAGGTCTTCATTCTCGACGCGGATTTGCAGGACCACTTGAACTGCTGACCCCGATGATGGCGGTCATGGACGGCGGCGCCGATGTCATTTACGGCCAGCGCGTCGCGCGCAAGGGCGAGACGATGATGAAGCGCCTGGCTTGGCGACGATATTCCTGGATGCTCCAGCAGGCTGACGGAAGTGCCGATCCCGGTCGATACCGGCGACTTCCGCCTGTTGGCGGCGCCCAGTCCTCGACGTGTTGCCCAGATTCGATGCCAGATCGCACCGCTATCCGCGGCATGGTGAGCTGGGTCGGTTTCAGGCGGGTGGCCTTTCCTACGAGCGCGAGCAGCGCGCCAGCGAGACAAAATATCCGTTCCGCAAGATGCTGAAGCGATCGACGCCGTGACAGGTTTCTCGGTCAAGCCCCTGGCGATCGCGTCATATTTCGGCTTCTGTTCGGATCACGCTGGGGTTGCTGGCGATGTTCTGCGATCATCTCCTGGTTCTACGACGATACCATCCGCGGCTGGATGCAGTCACCATCAGCATCGTGCTGATCTCGGCAGCGTCCAGCTTATCGTTCTCGGGGTGATCGGCGAATATCTGGGCCGCCTGTATATCGAGAACAAGAGAAGACCGATTTTCATCATTCGCGAAGTTATCCACCGGTGGAGAGCCGGGCGAAAACGGCTGTTCGATCAAGCCGTCCATGTTGCGAGATTTCCCAAATGAACAAGATCTTCCTTCTCGTCCTGCTCAGCTCCTGCATTGGCGGCGTGCGGCCAGCTATTGTTCAAAAGCAGCGGCAACCGGCACGGTTATCGCTGGCCGATTTTCTGAATGTCCGCGTTATCGGCGGCATCTTCGCCTAGAGGTCAGTACGCTTCTGTGGATATGGACGCTTTCCGCGTTCCGCTGGTCTTCGTGTATCCGTTCACGATGCTGACTTTCGTGATGGTCTATGCGGGTTCGATCTGCTTCTCAAGGAGGAAGTTTCCGCTTATCGGCTTTGCCGGCATCGTAACTTATCTTCGTCGGATTGATTTTCGTCATCAAGCCCGACGACCTGACGAACCAAACCTCGGCGTTGCAGGCCGCTGAGACCCACAGGTCCAGGATCAGGATTCATTACCAGACGGCACGGATTGTCGCTGGACGGATCATCACCCGGCGCAGATCGTTGTCGCGCCGACAGCTCCGGATGCAGGTTGGTGCGATTGTCGAGCACCATGTCGCCATTGTTCGTCTTGACCACGAGGACGGCATGTCCTTCGCCCGGCGGAGGCGTGCGGGCGACGGCGATGCGCAGGGCTCGCGGAACCATCCACATCAGATCAGATGATCGCGCTTCGTCAGGGCGAAATCCTCGCAGTCTCCGGATTTCACGTTGACCTGCCAGACGTCGCCGGCATCGCTGGTGTCGTTGGCCGAACGATCGAGCAGTTGACCGAGCTATTGACGGAGCGCAGCTCGCTGTCTTTGACGGCGGTGACGTCTCCACCGCCTGGCGCCGTCGCCGGACTTCACTCGTCAGGGGTTGCGGGCGCAGAACGCGACATGCGCGAACGGCGCCATCGTCCGGCGTTTTCGGTGATGTAGCTGATAGACGGCACGTTCTGCGGCCCGCGTGCGAACCCGCGGGCCTGCTGCCTGCGCAGGCTGGGGATCCTGCGAGCCAGGTAAGTGCCAATGCTGTGGAAGCTTACGCTTCATCATTTTCATATCCTCGGTTCGGGCGGACCATCCTGAGAAGGGTCGCCGTGCTCAGTCTTATGCCGTCGGGCCTTATGCGTATTCATCATGCCGGGAAGCGTTTTTTCGGCTTCATCGGCGATTGATGTCGAAGATACATGCCAGTGCTTCTCGCGGTGCTTAGTGGATCGCGACAATTTAACAGGTGAGTTTTTCGGCTCGACGGAGCCGCGACGGACATTCAGATTGCCCCAAAGAAGGGCCGCTGCGCCACCGCTGCGAAAGAACGGTTATACTGCACATACGGCATCGCTTTGCAATACTGGGGCGGGCTGGCGTGTTTCTTCGACGTTACACCGCCGGCGTGTCGATTCGGCGGCGGTCAGATCCGTCTGCGCATATGCATTCATCGTCTCTCGTCGTGCTGGCACAGTCATTCCGTTCGGACTGGTGAATACCGTCGCCTTCAATTTCATCGCCATTGCCATGTTCGTCATGGCGGTCGTATCGATGCTGGTCTTCGGCGAACCCCGGCGGCAGAGCGCCGGCGTTTCGCGCCGTGCTGGTTCAACGCCGTCGCATGCCTGTGGATTCTGGTCAGACGGCTGGATCTGCCGAGGGTTCGACGCGATCACGGAAAGACGCGCAGGCGCTGGCGGGCGTTGCCCGCGGCGGCATTTCCGTCGAACCGGCCGACAGCCTGGGTGCGATGCTGCAGCTTGCCCTGCCGGCTGTGACGTTCCTGACGGCGCTCGTCATCGCGACGACGGACGAACAGGCCCGGACCATCCTGAAATCCCTCGGCGTTGGTGCGGGGTTCATTGTGCGGGATTTTTCCAGTTCGTCTTCTTTCCCGATGTGCTGATCGCACGATGGAGAAGAAGGCCTATCTCGACAGCCTGACGGCCCGGTCTTCGTCAATCGAAACACCGCCACGCGACGTTTCTGGGGCTCGGTCTTCTCATTCTCGCCACCTTCGCCTCGGAAAGCGGACGTCACTTTCAGCTGTTCCTCCAGCTCTTCGGTGGATCGAAGCAGCGGGCGATCTTCCTGTTTTTCTGGTTCTTTCGGCTTGCCTGCTTCAGCGCTGATGCTGACCCAGTCGCGCGGCGGGCTGTTTTCCACCGGCACGTGGCGGCGATCATCTACCTGCCCTTTCTCGTCGGCCGTGGAAGCGCCGGAGTTCGAAGGCGATATTGATGTCGGTTGCGCCGGAGCGGGGGGCTCGTTCGCTCCGCCGTCGTCGTTCTTGCGGTGGTGGCGCTGGTGGCGGTCTTCGGAGGCCGGGCAATGTTTCCAGCGCCGACGTGCGCGGCTTTGACGGCAGCCGTTTCTGCCTGGTCGGGCACCATCGAGGCGATATCGCAGCATTGGCTGACGGGAACGGGCTTCGGCACGTTTCGAGGGCGGTATTTTCCGCCTATCGGATCATCCTGCTGACATTACCGGCATTTCGGCCGACCTAATTCCTGTCTCGAGCATTCGCCCGGTCTCGGGATCATCTTTCCGGTTCTGCTTGCTGTTTGCTTCTTGCCGTTCTATGCCGCGTGTTCTGGCAGGCTACCAGAGGCAGCGCCTGCGGCGTACATGCGGCGCTCGGGTTTGCCCGGCATGGTCCTCGTGGCCGTTCATGCGACCGTCGGCTTTTCGCGCTGCGAATTCGGTTTTTGCTGTCTTCTCGGCGCATTTCTGGGCTGTAAATCTCCGTTTGCCTCCGGAAGGGCCGCCGGCGCGGCGTCAAGCAATAGCGTGCGGAGCAGAAGGTCCGCGAACGCGTTGCTGGTTCATTGTTTGAGAATTAGACATACCTTACATGAAATAATACATCCGTTTATGAATGTTGAAAAACGCGCATCTTCAAGAAAGAAAACAACTTGTGACCTTGAGCTAAATCTTGAGATTTTCTTTCAAATTCGAAAAATTTTTGGCGTTAACCCATATTCTGTCGAATGTCGTGTTGCTCCGTTGCCACAACGAGGAAATCGTGGCTATGGTTTGTCTCGAACTCGATGAATATTGCGTAATTCACCAGCAACGACGGGCATCGAAGTGTTCGGGGACATTTTGAGCGGGTTAATATGGGCATTTTAATTACCCGTCGTCGTACTTCGGTTGTCGCCATGATGTTGTTGCTTTCGAGCTGCACTTCATTGCCGCGGTCAGAGACCCGGATCACCGATATCGACAAGGACGCGGCAATAAAGGTTACGACGACGGACGGGAAGGTCGGCATCGATTATGTATGCTGATCGATCTCAGCAAGTCGATTTTGCCATTTTTCCGATGAAACCAAATCCAGCTCGCTCAAGGATGGTTTCGGCGGCGGACGTGGCGGCGCCTGGACGTTCTCTGGGCTTCGGCGACGTCGTCAGGTTTTCGATCTTCGAAGCCCAGGCCGGCGGCCTCTTCATCCCAAGCGACGCGGGAAGTCGTCAGGCAACTATATCACCCTGCCGCAACAGACGATCGACAGGAACCGGAACGATCAGGCATTCGCCGCCGGGCGGGTTCCCGCCGCGGGCCGCATGAAGGAGAGAGGTCGAGCAGGACGTCGAGGACAGGCTTGCGGCCGTGCGATCGACCTCAGGTCGTCATCACCACGAGCCCCTCTCGACCGCTCGAGCCGGGTCGCGGTGGTCGGCGACGTCAATCACCAGAAGGTCAGTGACAGCTGCGGGCGATCGTATTCTCGACGTGATTTCGGCCGCGGGCGGCGGCGGCGCGAATATCCGAGGACGAACGTCACGCTTCTGCAGCGCCGCGGCAGGTTGCCACCGTCGCCTGCAGTTCCTTCTCCGCCACTCGACCGAGAACATCTACGTCGCGCCGGACGACACGATCTCCGTCGGCGCCGTACCCTATCTGGCGCTCGGGGCTGCGAGCGTGAACAACCGCTTTGATTTCCAGGATTCGAACCTGACGCTCGGCCAGGCCCGCTTGCCGGGCCGGCGGTCTGGTCGACAGGCGAGCCGATCCGCGGAAGTGGTCGTCTATCAGCAGGTCGGCAGCAGCAATATCCTGCGGCATGAATATCGACACGAGAAGAGATTTTCGGGCGATCTGGTCCCAGTCATCTTCCGCGTCAGCCTTCGGGATCCCAGGATCTCTGTTCGCAGCTCAGCAGTTCAAGATGGCGACAAGGATGTGCTCCCCATCTCGAATTCGAAGTCTGTCGAACTCGTCAAGTTCCTCGATATCCTGAACTCCGGTGACTTCGACGGCCTCAGGCGTTTCCGGGGCATCGAGGGATACCCGCTCATCGGTCCGTTCGTTGGGGTGATCAAACGACCGGCCGACGCTCGGCCGGGACGAGGAAACATCTGAAGAACGCTCGGGTAACGGCGCGTCCGTTGCCCGAAGCGAGCAAGAGGCGAAGCATGGCAAAAGTAAGCACGGGTAGCAGCCAATGTTGTTTTAGGTGCGGCAATTGCAGCGCTGAGTGTTCTTTTGCGGCACGTCCTCCGCGCTGGCGGCAAGTTGCATGGCAACCAGCGGCTCGCAAAGTAAACCAGTGATGGATTCGTTCAATTCCTCGCCGGAAAGTGCATATCAGCAACGGCACCGACCCGGCCGACATAACCTCACCAGGATTCGGTTGCTGACGGCGAGCGGGACAGATTTCGCCAGCAGGATGATCGATCTTGCCGCATCCGGACCGCCACCCCCGCCCCAGAAGTCGGCGATCGGTGCCGGCCTTGCCCGCGCGGCAAGCGTCTGCCGGCAGAACATCCCAGACCTGGCGCAGGCGATCGAAGAAGCCGTGGCGGCGGCCGTCGCCGCCAACCCGGCCACTTGCGTCCTTCCCGGGTGGCCCCTTCCAGCAGGCCTGGCCGGACGAGTTTCGACCGCAGCGCTCGGCGCCGCGCCGGGAGCGACGACCGCTTCCGACATCGGAGCCGGACCACCGGGGCGGGCGCACCTGTCAGCGGCGGCACGACGACCGGCACCCAGCCACGGATGGAACGGATACGGCACTGCCGACAGCGGGTCGCTGACGGCGAGCAGCTCCGGCGGCGGTGAAACTCTTCCACGGAAGCTGCTCAATCGCCGAGCGTAAGCGTTCAGTAATATCCGCTCCGCAGGTGCCGCCGCCATTTCAGGGCGGCGCGCCGGGGCGGGACGGGTTCTATTTTTCACTTTCCAGCAATATCCTCAGCCGCCTTCGGGCGGTTGCGAGACCACTCGTCTTTTGACACGGCCGGGCTCGCCGGCAAGCCGCTGCCGGCGGGTAGGCAGATGACATCCGTCTCGCCGCTGGCGCCGGCGGGCTTCCCCGAGCTGGCACCGATCGCCGGGGTGCGGCTCGCCGCCCTCGCCTGCGGGCATCCGCTACGCCGGCCGCGACGATGTGATGCTCGCCGAACTGGCGCCGGGCAGCACCATCGCCGGCGTGTTCACCCAGTTCGATCGACCGCCGGGGCGCCGGTCCTGTGGTGCCGCGAGTGCCTCGCCGGGCGGCATCGCACGCGGCGATCGTCGTCAATTCCGGCAACTCGAATACCTTCACCGGCCGCGCCGGCAAGGAGGTCGTCGAAGCACCGGCGGCGACGGCCGCGCGCTTGCTCGGATGCGACCCGAAAGAGGTCTTCATCTCCTCGACCGGGGTGATCGGCGAGCCGCCGCCGGCGGACAAGATCGTCGACGCTCTGCCGCAGAGTCGTGCGCGCGCTCTCGGCGGACGGCCTGGGAGGCGGCGGCGCGCGCGATCCTGACCACCGACACCTTTCCCAAGGGCGCCACCGCGACGGCCGACGATCGACGGGGTCACGGTCGCGCCATCAACGGCTTCGCCAAAGGATCGGGCATGATCGCGCCCGGACATGGCGACGATGCTGGCCTACGTCTTCACCGACGCGGCGCTGCCCGCGGCGGTGCTGCAGCCGCTGCTCGCGGCGGCAGCCGACCGCTCGTTCAATTGCATCACCGTCGACGGCGACACCTCGACCAGCGACACGCGTGCTGCTGTGCGCGACCGGGCAGGCGCGCGCACGCGCCGGTCGCGAGCGCCGACCGATCAGCGGCTCGCGCGATTTCCGCCAGGCGCTCGATGCGGTGATGATCGATCTCGCCCAGCAGATCGTCCGCGACGGCGAGGGCGCCGAGAAATTCGTCACGATCGAGGTGACGCGGCGCGGCAAGCGACGCGGGCGGCGCGCCGGATCGGCCTGACGATCGGCAACTCGCCGCTGGTCAAGACCGCGCATCTGCCGCCGGCGACGCCAATTGGGGCCGCATCGTCATGGCGGTCGGCAGAGCCGGCGAGAAGGCCGATCGCGACCGGCTCGTCGATCTCGATCGGCGGCATCCAGATCGCCGCCGAGGGCGGCCCGGTGCCGGGCTACGACGAGGCGCCGGTCGCCGAGCACATGAAAGGCGCGCTACATCGACATCGCCGTCGATGTCGGTATCGGCAGCGGCAAGGCGACGGTGTGGACCTGCGATCTGACCCACCGCTACATCGACATCAATGCCAGCTACCGCAGCTGATGGCCCGCCGCTCGTGCTGGTCGCTGCGGCCGCACTCGTCGATGCCGACGGCCGTGTGCTGCTCGCCCAACGCCCGCCGGGCAAGTCAATGGCCGGGCTGTGGGAATTTCCCGGCGGCAAGGTCAACGCCGGCGAGACGCCCGAGGCGGCGCTGATCCGCGAGCTCGCCGAGGAGCTCGGCATCGATGTCGCGGCGAGCTGCCTGGCGCCCTTCACCTTTGCATCCTATTCCTACCCCGAGTTCCATTTGCTGATGCCGCTTTATGTGTGCCGCAAATGGTCGGGCATCCCGGCGGCACGAGAGGGCCAACGGCTCGCCTGGGTGCGGCCGGCGCGGCTCGGCGACTACCCGATGCCGCCGGCCGACAAGCCGCTCGTCGCCATGCTGCGCGACCTGCTCTAAGCTCAGCCGGGCGAATTACGACAGGTGATGTTTGCCGGGCGGACAGGGCGGCGCCCGCAAAATGCGCAGGCGGATCGGACGATCCCGGGCACCTCATCGCGCACGACCAGCCTGCCGTCCGCCCCGATTAACGGCTGGCCCTGAAGATAGGGCAGTTCCCCGTCGCGTGGCGGACCCTCGAGGTAATAGCGCACAAGGCCGTCCTCCTCGCGCACATACGCAAGACCTATCCAACGGCTTGACGCCGACATCATTCGCTGTGCCTGCTCATTCGAGGGCAGCCCAGGTGTCGGTGCTCAGGGACACCGCCCCGATAGCCATGGCACAAGAACATCGCAGTCGAATTCCGCAGCCGCTTTGACGCAGGCGCTAAGTCTTACAGTTTGATCGAAAGGCATGATGACGCCTTGTGGTTAACAAAGGCTTTCGAGTGACGGTCTGGCGTCGCCAGATTTAGTCGATACCATCGGTGCCGGAGCCGCAGACGATGGCGCATACCCGCTCGCCGGGTGCCGGGCGGTAATCGCCGGCGAGCAGCGGCTGCGACCGCCGCAGCGCCGCTGAGCTCGGTGGCCACTCCGAGCTCGCGCCACAGCCAGCGCGCTGCTTCGCGCATGTCGCGATCCTCGACCAGCACGACCCGCTCGACGGTCTGGCGGATGATCGCGAAGTTGATCTCGGCTCGCTGCGCCGAGGCGCCAGGGTCACTGCCGCGGTGTCGAGCCGCGCGAGCTCGACGAGGCGGCCGGCGGCGAGGCTGTCGTGCAGGGTCGGCGCGCCCACCGGCTCGACGCCGATGATGCGGATGCCGGGCCGCAACGCCCGCGCCGCGATCGCGATGCCCGAGATCAGACCGCCGCCGCCGATCGCGACGATCAAGGTATCGAGGTCGGGCGCTTCCTCGAGGACCTCGAGCGCGATGGTTCCTTGGCCGGCGATGACCGCGGGATCGGCAAACGGGTGGATGTAGGCGAGGCCTTCGGCTTCGGCATGGCGCAAGGCCGCCAGGTTGCTGTCGTCCCACGCTTCGCCCGACACTTCGACTCGCGCGTTCCAGGCCGCAAATTTGGCCAGCTTATCGGGAGCAACCGAGCGCGGCAGAAAGATCGTCGCGGGGACTCCCGCGGCCCAGCCGGCATAGGCCACGGCAAGCCCATGATTGCCGCCCGACGCGGTGACGATGCCGCGCGCCAGCGCTGCCGGCGGCAATGCGAAAACCGCATTGATTGCGCCGCGCGCCTTGAATGACCCGGTAACCTGCAGCGATCTCGAGCTTGAGCAACAATCCGCGCGCGACGTCGGATTGTTCTCGCACCGGTGCCGCCGTCACCAGCGGCGTTTTTCGCACAAGCCCGCGGATCCGCGCAGCGGCGGCGCGAACCTCGTCTATCCCCGGTCCGGTCGTCATGGTTGCCGGCCCGTCAGAAACAGGATCTCGAAGGTCGCTGGAATCCGACCGTCGGGAAGGCCGAACCGTTCGGCATAGAGCGCCACGGTGCGGGCCAGGGTGGATCGGCGCAATGGCGTGCGCCGGCGCGCCGACAGCGCGTTGGTTTCTCCCATGCCGCGGATGTCGCGCATCAGCGCCAGCGCATCCGGAATAGGTGACGGTGATCGTCTCGGCATCGGCGACCGGCATGGCATAGCCTGTGCGCAACAACAGCGCGGCGACATCGGCCAGCTCGGCTGCCGGCGACACGCGCGGGCTCACGCCCCCTCCTCGGCGAGTTCGGCCTCGAACAGAGCGGTGCGCAGTTCGACCAGCGTGCGCCCGCCGAACATCGCCGCCAGAAACAGCCCGCCGGGCTTGAGCATCCGGCGAAACTGCACCAGAGCGCCGGGCAGATCGCCGACCCAATGCAGCACAAGGGAGCTGACCGCAAGGTCGAAGCTCGCCTCGCGAAACGGAACGAGCTCGGGATCGGCGGCCACTCGATCCCCGGGCAGCGCGCCAAAAATTCAAGCGACGGGTCGGCAGCAACAACCCACTCGATCCCCGGCTGGCGCGCGAGCGCGCGCGACAACGCGCCGCTTTGGGCGCCGACATCGAGCGCCGTGCGAAATCGCCCTCCGACATCTTCGAGGCGCTCGACGAGCCGGCTCGGCCACTTCGGCATGCAGGAAATCGACGCAGCCGCTGCTCGCCGCGCGGTCGCGGTGCATCCGCCAGGCGTGACGGTCGAAGAGAGTGATCGGGTCTGCGGTTTTCACTATCGCGGCAGCCTTGAGACGACGTGTCGTGATCCGTCCTTCAAGTGATGGTTGACGAGGGCGTGCGCAGGCTGATGATGTGTCGTGATGCTGGCTTCGGCAAGTTTCCCCGGCTGGGCGTATGATCAGCTGCGGCGGATCGGCCGCGCGGTCGTAGATGGCGTGTTGCCGCCGCGCTGTCTCGCCTGCGGCGAGATCGTCGAAGAGCCGCACGCGTTATGCAGCCGGTGCTGGGGCGGGATCACCTTCTTTGCCCCGCCCTGGTGCGTGCTTTGCGGCCTGCCTTTTCCCATCCGATGGGCGAAGATGCGCTGTGCGGCGGCTGCGCGCGCGAGCGCCCGGCCTGGGATCAGGCGCGGGCGGTGTTGCGGTACGACAAGAACAGCCGCCATCTCGTGCTCGGGCTGAAGCATGGCGACCGCACCCACATAGCGGCGGCATTCGGGCAGTGGATGCACCGTAGCCGGCGGCGACGTGCTCGCCGGCGCCGATCTCCTCGTCCCGGTGCCGCTGCACTGGACCCGGCTCTTTCAGCGACGCTACAACCAGGCGGCGCTGCTCGCCCAGGCGGTGCGCGCCGCCGGGGGCCTGAGGTCGCAGCGGATTGGCTGGTCCGCCGCCGGCGAACCCCGATGCAGGGTCACCTCGGGCCGGCGGCGCGCGATCGCAATGTCCGCGGAGCCTTTGCGATGCGGGCCCGTCGAGCGTCGCCGGCAAGCGCGTGGTAATCGTCGACGACGTATTGACGACGGGAGCCACGGTAACGGAGTGCGCCCGCGTGCTGAAACGCGCAGGAGCAACCTCCGTCGGCGTTCTGACCCTGGCACGAGCGCTGCGAAGCGGGGCATAATCTTTCTTCCGGGATCTCGGGAAATCGGCTGGCAATGGCTGAGGTCGAGCTCTACACGACGATGTTCTGCCCTTATTGCGCGCGCGCGCGTGCGTTGTTGGAGCGCAAGGGCGCCGCCTTTACCGAGATCGACATCATCGAGGAGCCGGCACGGCGCGCAGAGATGATCCGCCGCGCCGGCGGGCGCACCTCGGTCCCGCAGATCTTCATCAACGGCGAGCATATCGGCGGTTCCGACGAGCTCGCCGCACTCGACCGCGCCGGCGAGCTCGACGCCAAGCTGGGAATGGACGAAATGACCGCGCAACTTTACCGTCGCCTGCGTCCAATTTACGGCAGGCCCCGACCCCGAGCCCAATCTGCGGGTGGTCTCCGATTTGATACGCCGGGCGCGCGACGCGCGGCGCCGATTTCATCACCACGCCCGAGGCGTCGAACTTCATCGAGAACGGCAAGCGCCGCCGCGAAAAGGCGCGCAGCGAGGCCAACGACCCCTTCCTCGCCGGCATGCGGGCCCTCGCGCGCGAGACCGGAGCGTGGCTGCTGCTCGGCTCGCTGGTGATCGACCCGTCCGGCGAGCCGGATGCCGCGTCGGATGAGGCGCGGCTGGCCAACCGTTCGTTCCTCGATCGATGCGGGCGGCGCGATCGTCGCGCGCTACGACAAGATCCACATGTTCGATATCGACCTCCCGGGCGGCGAGAGCTACCGCGAGAGCAACGCCTACCGGCCCGGCGGCGGCACCGTCGTCGCCGAGACGCCGTGGGGCCGCCTCGGCATGAGCGTTTGCTACGATGTGCGCTTTCCGCACCTCTATCGCGCGCTGGCGCAGGCCGGCGCCGATTTTCTGACGGTCCCGTCGGTCTTCACGGTGCCGACGGGCAGCGCCCATTGGCATGTGCTATTGCGCGCGCAGGGCGATCGAGAACGGCTGCTTCGTCTTTGCCCCGGCGCAATGGGGCGAGCACACCGCCGGGCGGCGCAGCTATGGCCACTCGCTGATCGTCGATCCCTGGGGCGAGGTGCTCGCCGACGCCGGCGAAGGTGTCGGCATCATCAGCGCGCGTGTCGATGCCGCGCGAATTGCCGAGGTGCGCCGCATGGTCCCGTCGCTCCGGCACGACCGCGCCTTCACTCCGCCGGAATTTGCCGCTCGCCCTCTCGCCGCCGAGTAGCATCGAGCTCGGTGTCCTCGTAAATCGTATCGAGGCTCATCTCGACGCCGATCGAGGAGAGGTTCAGGACGGCATCCCCCTCGACGATTTCGTCGGTCCAGCCACTCGCCCGTCCGCGTGTAAAGATCGATCCGGCGCTCGTCCTGCTCGATGATCGCGTATTGCCGGATCGAGGGCGTCGCGAAGTAGTCGAATTTCTTGCGGCCGCGATCCTCGCGCTCGGTGCTCGGCGAGATCACCTCAATGATCAGGATCGGTTCCAGGACGACATCCGTCGGTCCCCTGACCGGGGTAGCAGGTGACGACGATAATCGGGATAGCGGATGGAGTGGTTGGCGATCATCTTCGCATCACCCGCGAAAGGCTCGGCACCGGTGCTGCCGCGAACGCCTGATCACGCAGCGCAGTCGCATAAATTCGATCGTGATCGTCGCAGTGGTCGAGCGAGACCGCCGGTCATCATCGTGATGACACCGCCGGCGTACTCGTACTTTCGGGTTGATCGCGCTCCCAGGCAAGGAACTCGTCCAACGACATCAGCTGTTCGGCGACGTTCGACATGGCGAGAGGTTACTCCGTTGACCGGCGGCTGTCCAAATCCGGATCTTCCGGCAGCCGTCCCAACGGTCCGGCGACCGCGGCGATGCGCTGGATGACGGCGGGCCGCGGCGACGCGACTTCGCCCTCTTCGAAGGCGATCACTGTGAGCATCGCAAACGCCTGGAGCAATTCGCCGGGACGCAGCAGGAAATCGGGATTGCGTGGCCGCCCCAGGCGCTCGTTGCCGCGGGCGAAGGTTTCGTAGATCAGGACCCCGCCGGATGCCAACGCGTTCGCGATCGCCGGCAGCAGCGGCCGGTGACAGGTAGTTGGTCACCACGATCCCGTCGTAGCCAGTCGCCGAGCAGCCACGGCGCCCCGGTCTCGAGATCGACCTGCGATACCTCGCAGCGCGGTCCGGCCAGCGTCAGGAGCGCCGAGGTGTCGCGGTCGACCGCGCGCACCGCGAAACCGCGCTCGATCAAAATGCGGGAATGGCGACCGTTGCCGGCGGCCAAGTCGAGGACCAGACCACCGGGCCTGATTAGCGGCATAAACCGCTCAACCCAGGCGGAAGGCGGCTTGAGAGGAACGACCGGTTTCAGCGCCTCGAGTCATTGTCACCGAGAATTGCGAACGCCATCTCTGCGGGTGTAAATAGACCGCCCAGGGAGGTTGTCTCGATGATCCTGTTCACGTTGCGTTGCGCCCGCGGTCACGAGTTCGAGGGCTGGTTTCGTGACGGGGACGGGTTCGAGGCGCAGCGGAAGGCGGGCGAGATCGCCTGTCCCGAATGCAGCGATACCGCGGTCGAGAAGGCGGTGATGGCACCTCGTCTCGGCCGCTCCGGGAATCCATGCCGGCGGTCTCTCCGGCGCAGTTTCGCGCGGCGTTGGTCGAGCTGCGCCGGCAGGTCGAGGCCAATTGCGATTACGTCGGCCCCCGCTTTGCCGAAGAGGCCCGCCGCATCCATTATGGTGAGATCGACGCGCACAGCATCTATGGCGAGGCGAGCGAGGACGAGTCGCGCGAACTTACCGATGAGGGGATCAGTTTTGGGCGCATCCCTTGGATCCCACCGACCGACGGCTGAACAACGCTCCAGCCCGCCGACCGGATGCACCTGGACGGAGTTCACCGCCGCGTTGCTGCGACCATATAGTTGACCCCAAGATCCGGCGCTAGCGACCATTTCCCGCGCCACGGATCGTAGACGACGCCGGTCAGCCGGGTTGTCGAGAGGCCGTTGCGGCGCAAGCCGAGGATGAACTCCGAGGGCCGCAAGAATTTGCGCCAATCATGTGTGCCCGGGGAATCCATCGGAAAATGAGCTCGGCGCCGACGATCGCCAAGGCGAAAGATCGCGGCAGTCCGGTTGAGGGTCGCGCCGACGAAAGCTCCCCGGGCCGTACCAAGGCGCCGATGGAGGCAAAAAATGCGGCGGGATCGGCAACATGCTCGATCACTTCGAGCGCCAGCACGGCATCGAAGCGTGTGCCGGCCTCGGCCAGCGATCTCGGCGGTGGCGAGGCGATAGTCGATTGCCAGACCCATCTCTCTAGCATGGGAGCGTGCCGCGGCGACCGCCTCGGCGTCTGCGTCGATCCCCGTCACGGCAAAGCCGAGGCGCGCCATCGGCTCGGCGATCAGGCCGCCGCCACAGCCGATGTCGAGCAAGCTGAGCCCCTCGAACGGCCGTAGCGAGGACGGCTCGCAACCGAAATGCGCCTGCAAATGTTGGCGGATGAAACCGAGCCGCGTGGGATTGATCCAATGCAGCGCCCGGAAACTTCCCGCAGGGTCCCACCACGTTCGGCTCCGCGCTGCAAAGCGGCCGGATGCCTCGGGGTCGATGATGGCGCCGGTCTGGCACACGCTTCGATCCTCGTCGCTGTCCGGGCGCGTCGGCAAAGCCCGATCACCCGGAAAGGAGTATGCTGCGGCCCCACCAACCCGGCAATATAGGCGTCGCTGCGGTGGGGCAGGTTGCCGGTCCACGGCTTCGATCGTTGTTTTCGAGAGGGCATGAGAGCGAATTGTTCAGAAATTCGGCGGCACTTCGCTAGCCGATGTCGCCCACATCAAGAACGTTGCTGCGGCGGGTCAGACGCGAAGTCGATGCCGGAAACGAGGTGGCTGTCGTCGTCTCGGCGATGGCCGGGGTCACCAACCAGCTCGTCGAGTGGACGCGCGAGACGAGCCGCGTTCACGATGCGCGCGAATATGACGTCGTTGTCTCCTCCGGCGAGCAGGTGACCGCGCGGTCTGCTCGCTCTTGCGCTGCAGGATCTTGGGGTCGATGCGCGCTCGTGGCTCGGCTGGCAGGTACCGCTGCGTACCGACGGCGTGCACGGCAAGGCGCGCATCGAGGCGATCGAGGTCACCGAGATCCGGCGCCGCTTGGCACAAGGGTCAGGTCGCCGTGGTGGCGGGGTTCCAGGGGATCGGCCCGCGCGGACGTATCACCACGCTCGGCCGCGGTGGTTCCGACACCTCCGCTGTGGCGCTCGCAGCCGCGCTCGAGGCCGATCGCTGCGACATCTTCACCGATGTCGACGGTGTCTATACGAGCGATCCGCGCATCGTTGCCAAAGCGCGCAAGCTCGCTAGGATCACCTACGAAGAAATGTTGGAGATGGCATCGCAGGGCGCCAAGGTGCTGGAGACGCGCTCGGTCGAAATGGCGATGAACCACCAGGTACGGGTGCAGGTCCGGTCGAGCTTTGCCGATACCCCCGGAACCCTCTTGGTCGACGAGGGCGAGATCGTGGAACAATCAGGTCGTCAGCGGCATCGCCTACAGCCGCAACGAAGCCAAGATCACCGTGCAGAAAGTGGCCGACCGTCCGGGCGTCGCAGCGGCCATTTTCGGTCCGCTCGCCGACAATGCGATCAATGTCGACATGATCGTGCAGAGCGCCTCCGAAGACGGGAACACCGCCGATCTGACCTTCACCGTGGCACGCGCCGATCTCGAACGCGCCGTCGCCGTGCTGGAGGCGAGCCGGCCATTGCTCGGTTTCGCCGCGCTGCTGCCGGATCCCAACGTCGTCAAGATCTCGGTGATCGGCGTCGGCATGCGCAGTCACGCCGGTGTCGCCAAGCAGATGTTTCAGACCCTGGCCGACAAGGGCATCAACATCCAGGTGATCTCGACCTCGGAGATCAAGGTCAGCGTCCTGATCGCCGCCGAATACACCGAGCTCGCGGTGCGAGCGCTGCACACCGCCTACGGGCTCGACGCCGCCGGATGAGCCACGGCATCGGCGCCACGCAATTTCAAAGTCGGCGGAGGACGCGCCGCGAGCCCGTGGAGTCCCGAGCGCGAACGCGCCTATTGCGAGCTCGATCGCTTGTGGATGCGCGGGCGCGATCTCCTCGGTTGCGAGATCGCGATAATGGGCGGGGCGATGACCTGGGTGTCGGAGCGAAACCTGGTCGCCGCCATCTCCAATGCCGGTGGTTTCGGGGTGATCGCTTCGGGATCCGATGTCGCCGGAGCTGCTCTCGCTCGAGATCGGCGCAACCAGGGCAATGACGACGCGACCCTTCGGCGTCAACCTGATTACCCTGCACCCTCAGCTTTTGGAGCTGATCGATGTTTGCACCGACCATCGCGTCGGTCATGTCGTGCTGGCGGGCGGGCTCCCGAGCAGCGCGGCGGTGGGCCGGATCAAACTGGGGGGCGCACGGGTCTTGTGCTTTGCGCCGGCGCTCGGCTTTGCGCGCAAGCTGGTCCGCATGGGCGTGGACGCGATCGTCATCGAGGGCAACGAGGCTGGCGGGCACGTCGGGCCCGTTTCGACCGGGGTGCTGGCGCAAGAGATTTTGCCGCATCTCGCCAGTGTACCGGTCTTCGTCGCGGGTGGGATCGGGCGGGGAGGCGATGCTCGCCTATCTCGAGATGGGCGCCGCCGGTGTCCAGCTCGGCACGCGCTTTGTGTGCGCCCATGAATCGATCGCCCACCCGCGCTTCAAGCAGGCGTTCATCCGCGCCGCGGCACGCGATGCCGTCGCTTCGGTCCAGCTCGATCCGCGTTTCCCGGTGATCCCGGTTCGCGCGCTGCATAATCCGGCAACCGATCGCTTCGCCGCGATGCAACGCCGGGTGATCGACCGGTTCACGCGGGGTGAACTGTCGCAAAAAGCAGCGCAACTCGAGATCGAGCATTTCTGGGCCGGTGCGCTGCGGCGCGCGGTCATTGACGGCGACATCGAGGCGGGGTCGCTGATGGCCGGCCAGAGCGTCGGCTTTGTGACCCGCGAACAGAGCACTGTCGAGATCCTCGAGGAACTCGTCGGTCAAGCGCTCGGCGTGCTTGCTGCCCGCTGCGAACGCAGCTTCCGATCGAGCGGCTCGGTCCGTCGCAGATTTGTCGAGGAGGCAAGACGCGCCGGGATGATTGAGGCTGGAGGGAGCGTCAGCGGGACCCGCCGCCTCCTGCGCCGGCTTCAGGACATCATGGCAGGTTCGGGCACCCTCAGGAGCGGCTCGACCGCATCGTCCGGATCATCGCTGCGGAGATGGTGGCCGAGGTCTGCTCGGCTTACGTCATGCGCGCAGGCGAGGTGCTCGAGCTCTTCGCCACCGAAGGGCTGCGGCCGGAAGCCGTCCACCGGACGAGGCTGCGCGTCGGCGAGGGCCTTGTCGGCGTCATCGCCGCGACGGCGCGCCCGCTCGCCCTTGCCGACGCGCAATCTCATCCTGATTTCGCCTACCGGCCGGAGACCGGCGAAGAGCACTACCACTCGCTGATGGGTGTGCCGATCCTGCGCGGCGGCCGGGTGCTCGGTGTGCTCGTCGTGCAGAACCGCTCGTTGCGCCATTATACCGAGGACGAGATCGAGGTGCTGCAGACGATCGCGATGGTCGTCGCCGAACTCGCGGCCAGAGGCGAGCTCGTCAACCCGCTGGAAATCGCCCAGAGCTCGCGGCGGCGGCTTGCTCCCGGTTCGTCTCGTCGGCATCCGGCTTAAACCCTGGGCTGGCGGTGGGACCGGCCGTCCTGCACGAACCGCAGGCTGCTGATCCGCCAGGTCGTCGCCGAGGACGCCGCGCGCCGAGCTCGCGCGGTTGCGCCACGCGGTCGCGGCAATGCGCGAGGCGATCAGATGAGCTCGTCGCCGACGAGCCGCGATCTCGGCATCGGCGAGCACCACGACGTCCTCGAAAGCTATCGCATGTTCGCCGCCGATCGCGGCTGGGTCCGCCGCATCGCGGATGCGATCCGCAGCGGCCTGACCGCCGAGGCACGCGGTGCAGAAAGTCCGCGAAGATACTCGCACGCCGCATGATGCAGGCCACCGATCCCTATCTGCGCGAGCGTCTCCACGATCTCGAAGATCTCGCAAACCGTCTCCAACACCATCTTTCCGGGGATCCGCCGAGTGCGGCCTGGGCCGAGCTCCCGCCCGAGTTCATTTTGGTCGCCCGCGCCATGGGCCCGGCCGAGCTGATGGATTACGCGCGCCGGCGGATCACGCGGGCTCGTGCTCGAGGAAGGATCGCCGACTGCGCATGTCGCCATCGTCGCGCGGGCCTTCGACATCCCGTCGTCGGGCGGGTCCAGGATGCGACGAGCCGGATCGAGGCGGGCGACATCGTCGTTGTCGACGGCGATCACGCCCAGGTTCTGATCCGACCCGAGCGACGCACATCCAGCCAATCGGTGGCGGCGGCGGTCGAGACCCGATCACGACGCCGCGCCTTTTACGACACCCTGCGTTCGGCCCCGCCGGTCACCCTTGACGGGATCGCGATCAGGTTGCTGCTCAACGCCGGGCTGCTGATCGACCTGGCCCCAGCTCAGGCGACCGGCGCCGAGGGGATCGGGCTCTTTCGCACCGAGATCCCGTTCATGGTGCGGGACAGCTTCCCCGGGGTCGTCGAGCAGACCGAGTTCTATCGGCGCGTATTCGATCAGGCCGAAACCGCCCGGTGGTCTTCCGCACGCTCGGATATCGGCGGCGACAAGGTATTGCCCTACCTGCCGCACGCGGCAGAGGACAACCCGGCGATGGGTTGGCGGGCGATCCGCATCGGGCTCGATCGCCCGGCCATGCTGCGGCAGCAGCTGCGGGCGTTGATCCGGCGCGGCCGGGGCGCGACCATTGTTCGTCAAGTTTCCGATGATCGCCGAGGTCGCCGAGCTCGAGCGCGCCCGCGCCATTTTCGACATGGAGCTCGCCCGCGCCGCGAGGAGGCGAGGCGCTGCCGGAACCGATCAAGATCGGGGTCATGCTCGAGGTGCCGGCGCTGTTGTGGCAATTGCCGGCACTGTGCCGAGCGGATCGACTTCCTCTCCATCGGGACCAACGATCTGGCGCAGTTCCTTTTTGCCTGCGACCGCGGCAATCCGCGTTTGGCCGATCGCTACGATCCCTCTCGATGCCGATGCTGGCTCTCTTCCGCGAGGTCATCGCGCGGACCCGCGATGCCGGAGTACCGCTCAGCATGTGCGGCGAGATGGCCGGCAACCCGCTCGAGGCGATGGCGCTGATCGCGCTCGGCTTCAGGACGTTGTCGATGGCGGCGACCGCGATCGGCCCGGTCAAGACGATGATCCGCAGCCTGGATGCGAGCGCCGTTGCCGGCTATCTCGCAGGAGATCGGCAGGCCGGCCGGATCATTCGCTCCGACCCAAGCTCGAAGCCTACGCGCGGGACCACGCGATCGCGCTGTAGAGGCTGCACGGACTCCGCTGCGCTTGCTCGCGGTTGGACAGAAGCCGGCGTCCATGATTAAAGTGGCGCTGCAGCGGGATCACAGCATGGCGTTGTTCCGGCGTCTCAAGACCCCCTTCATGGAGGATCTGCCTGACGGCGAAGCCGCTTCCCGTTCGGTCCGCGATCCGCCGGGGATTTGCTGCGTCAGCAACGAGAGGCGCTCGGCCTCGATCTCGACGATGTCGCGGCGGCGCTGAAGATCAAACCCGGCTATCTGGCGGCGCTCGAGGCCGGGCGTCCGGATCTCCTGCCGGGCCCGGCCTACGCGATCGGCTTTGTGCGCGCCTACGGCGACCACCTCGGGCTCGACGGCAACGAGATCTTGCGCCGCTTCAAGGCGGAGTCCGCGGTGCTCGACACGAAGCCCGATCTTGCTTTTCCGATGCCGCTCGGCGAACGCAGCGTTCCCGGCGGAGCGATGCTGCTGGTGGCGCTGATCTTAGCGCTGTGCGGGTACGGCACCTGGTACTATGTGTCGACCAGCGAACGCTCGCGTCCAGTACGCGTGATCGAGGTGCCGCCCGAGCTTGCAGCTGCAGCCTCGCGCGCCAGCCCGGAGGCGAGCCGCCCGTGGCTGCCGGCCACGGAGCCTTCGCCGGAAGCCCAGCTCGCGACGACACCCGACACCACGACGCTGGGTTCGGGCGGTTCCGAGCCTGCCTCGAGCCCGGGACGGGGCAGGCGCATCTCGGCGATGTCGCGTGCGTCGGCCCTGGCTCGCCGTCCTCGGCACCGGCGGTGCCCTCGGCTCCCGCTCCGCTCCCAGCCAGCCCTCCTGCCGGGCCTCGAGCCGAGGAGCCGCACGCTTACGGCGCCGTCGACGGAACGGCCCGCATCGTCATCCGGGCTACGTCCGACAGCTGGATCAGATCCGGAGCACCGACCAGGCCCTGCTCTTCACGCGGGTGCTGAAGGCCGGCGAAAGCTACCTGGTGCCCGATCGGCCGGGGGTATCGATGCGCACCGGCAATGCCGGCGGTCTGGAGATCACGGTCGACGGCAAACCGACGGCGTCGATCGGCCCCAACGGCGCGATCCGCACCATCCCGCTCGAGCCGCAAGCGCGCTGCTCGCAAAGGCCGCCGCCGGAGGCGTCGACGCTCGGGCCTCGATTGTGTGCCTCGGCGTCAAACCGTTTATAAGCTGTCGCCGCTGAGTCAAACGACGCGAGAGATGACGATGAGCATCCGGCCTTATCGCGATATCCACCGCCGTCAGTGCCGCAAGGTTCATGTCGGCAAGGTGCCGGTCGGCGGCGATGCGCCGATCACCGTGCAGTCGATGACCAACACCGTGACCAGCGACGTCGAGGCCACGGTCGCGCAGGTCCGGGCGCTCGAAGAGGCGGGCGCCGATATCGTCCGGGTCTCCTGCCCCGACCAGGAATCGGCGCTGGCGTTGAAGCAAATCGTGCGGCAGGTGACGGTGCCGATCGTCGCCGACATCCATTTCCACTACAAGCGGGCGATCGAGGCGGCGGAGAGCGGCGCCGCCTGCCTGCGCATCAACCCCGGCAATATCGGCTCGGCCGACGCGCGTGCGCGAGGTGATCAAGGCGGCGCAAGGACCACGGCTGCTCGATGCGGATCGGCGTCAATGCCGGCTCGCTCGAGCGCGACCTGCTGGAGCGCTACGGCGAGCCCTGCCCCGAGGCGATGGTCGAGAGCGCGCTCAACCACGCCAAGATCCTCGAGGACAACGACTTCTTCGAGTTCAAGATCTCGTGCAAGGCGTCCGACGTGTTTCTCGCGGTCGCCGCCTATCAGCAGCTCGCCGAAGCCTGCGACTACCCGCTCCATCTCGGCATCACCGAGGCCGGCGGCTTGCGCAGCGGCACGGTCAAGTCGTCGATCGGGCTCGGCATGCTGCTGTGGTCCGGGATCGGCGACACGATCCGGGTGTCGCTCTCCGCCGACCCGGTCGAGGAGGTCAAGGCCGGCTTCGAGATGCTGAAGTCGCTGAGCCTGCGGCGCCGCGGCGTCACCGTGATCTCCTGCCCGTCCTGCGCGCGCCAGCAATTCCAGGTGATCAAGACCGTCGAGCGGCTCGAGGAGCGCCTCGCGCACATCACGACGCCGCTGACCGTGTCGGTGATCGGCTGCGTCGTCAACGGCCCGGGCGAGGCGCGCGAGACCGATATCGGCTTCACCGGCGGCGGCAACGGCACCCACCAGGTCTATATCAGCGGCTTGACCGACCACCGTCTGAAGGACGCCGACATCGTCGACCACCTCGTCGAGCTGGTCGAGAAGAAGGCCGCCGAGATCGAAGCTGCACGTCGGGCGACGGCCGAGCCAGCGCTGGAGCCGGCAAAGTAGCGAGGGCAATCCGCCGGAGCTTCGCCGCGACCGCTCAGGCCACTGCGGCAGAAGCCTTGCCGATATCCGGCGCTGCTCTTATGCGACCGGAAACCCCAATTTCAATTGGAGGCGAACACCGCACAGGATGTTGCCGGCGCCATCGCGAACCGAAACGCCATCGTGCTCGCCCGCTTCGAGCAGCTCGCACACCCTGCCCAGCGCCTCGCCTTCTGTCCGATACTCTTCAATCCGCCGCTCCCCTGGTTGGCGCTCGCCGATGGATGCACCCGACGGCCTGTCGTTATAGGAAATTCGATAGGTCATCTCTGTTCTCCGACTTAGCCTGCACCTGCGTTCCGGCGTGCCGCCATAGTGTGACAGCTCGGTGTCCGATTCTTGTAAAGGACGAAGGTTTCGAAGGGAAAATCATCAATATCCTTTACGGCCTGAGTATGACTTTTGCGATTCGATGTGTAACCAATGGGCATGCGACTCCGGGCTGATACGTCACTTCCTTCTTGTGGTTGACAAGTATATTAACAGGATGAAGCCCGAAGCGGATCGGCAAACCTCCATAATAACCGAACACTGGTTAGCAAACCTCCTAACATCGAGGTATTAACTTAAACGATTGGAGCGATCTATTTGAGCGATAAACCATTCGCTAACACTTTCACCAGAATATCGCTCTCGGGAATTGTTCTCGGAGCGTGATGATGAATAGCCTGTCAGCTTTGCTTGGTCCAGCTCACAAAGGAAGCTTTTGAAACAGACGGCCGTTTCTCGCGCGATTCATGATCAGAAGGGCGTGACCGCTATCGAATACGGCCTGATCGCGGCGCTGATCGCGGTTGCCGCAGTCGTCGTCATGGGAACCGCCGGCACCAACCTCAGCGGCGTCTTCTCACCGGTCGCCGCGAGCCTTTAGCCAACCGCACCGTCATGCCCGCGGAAGCGTGCATCACGAGCGAGCTGACGCAGCGCCGGTAGCCTGGGCCCCGCTGTCGCGGGGGCGACGAGACAAAGGGCCGCCGGATTTGCCGCTGCTTCAGGCCCCGCGGCGGTCTGGCGCGCTCGGCTACAAACCCTTTGACGCGGCTGGGTCGGTCCGGTCACTTTGGGCGCTGGAGCCAACAGACGACCAGCGGACCCCGTTGATGGATCTTCCTGCCAGCGTTGCTGCTTTGGGTGAGCAGCTGGGCAGGGCGGGCGAAATCGTGCCCGATCCTGCCTTGTTTCACGAAGCCGATGTCTTCGCCGCCGAGCGCGAACGGATCTTTGCTCGACCTTGGATGGCGGTCGACCATGCCGCGCGTCTCGACGAGGACGGCCGCTATTTCCGGGTCGATGCCGCCGCCCGCTCGATGGTCGCTGACCCGCGACCGCAACGGCGGCCTGCATGCGTTGCGCAATGTCTGCATCCACGCCGGCTATCCGGTTTGCGATGCGGAGGAGGGCGCCGCCGAGCGCCTGATCTGCCCTTATCACGGCTGGGAATTTGCCCTCGACGGCGAGCTGCTCGAGCCGGCGTTCGCCTCGCGGATCGACCGGTCGCGGCTGCGGATGACGAGCTACCGCGTTTGCGTTCGCGACGGCTTGATCCTCGTCGATGCGCTCCGGCGGCGCAGCCATCCTCCGACGAAATCGCCGGTCCGATCCCCGCCTGGCTGAGCGATGGGAAAGTGACGAGGAGGGCGAGCTACAGCACGACGTGGAACTGGAAATTCGTGCTGCACTTTCTGCGGCATCATCCGGAGTTGTCTTTCGACGAGCCGAGCAATGGCGACGACGACGGCTGCGTCGAATTCGGCCCGCTCAGTTGGCTGATGGTGAGGTCGGACCAGGTGGCCCTGCTTCGGGTCATCCCGAAATTCGCCGAGCGCACCGACTTCCAGCTGATCCGGATGGCGGCGCCCGAGGCCGCGGGACAAACCGCCTCGGCGGCAACCGACGATCCCGTGGCAGACGCACTTCGCAAGGCGGATGAACCCAACGCCGCCAACTGGTCTTCGCGGCTCGATCCCAGCTTTTTCGCCTGGTATTGGCCGCTGATGTCCGCATCGTGAAGACTTAAGTCAACCGTCCTCGGCAGCGGCTCGAGGGCGTTGGCGCTTCGGGCGCGGATGCGGGACCCAGGGGCGATCGCCGCGGGTCTCATTGGTGCTTTCGACGGTGATGCCGCCCTCGTCGAGCCACAGTGCCACGGCACCGCGCCGCCACACATCGATGCGATCGATGACCGGCATCATCGAGCGGCAGCGAAACCCGGCAGGCACCTGGCTGACGATCGCATCGATCCCGCTGCATCTGACCGGAAGGGCCGAGGCGCCGGTAACGATCGCGACCCGGCGGCCGCGCGCCGAGTAAGGCACAGCTCGCCGGAGCAATCGAGCCCGCTCTCGGACTTGTCCCCGGCTTGCGGCCAAGCCTTGAGCGCTCTCGCCGGTCTCCGCCGCAAGGAACGAGCGCGGCATCTTCTCGCCCTTGTCGGCCGAGACAAAGTAACGCCCGTCGGCCGCGCGCGCCGCGACGAAGCGCCCGCTGTCGGCGATGACGATATCGGGCGGCCGGGTCAGCGCCGTCGTGGCGAGCCCGGCGACGACCGCGACGAGCTCCCCAGCGCCGCCACTGCCCTGCCACAAGCACAGCCAAAGCCCGCCAAAGACCACCAGCAGCAACCCTGCGACCGGCATGCGCGGCGTCGCCCATACATTGCCGGGCAGGCCCGCTACTCCTTGCGCGACCCAGAGTGTCGCGTCGATCCCCCAGCCCATCGGCACCAGAGCCAAGCGCTCGAGGTCCAACGGCATCAGCAGGCTGGCAGCGAGCCCCCACGGCAAAGTCCACATCGCGCTGATCGGCACCGCCACGACGTTGGCCAGCGGCGAATACAACGCGACATGATGAAAGAAATAGATCGAAAACGGCTCGGTACCGGCGGTCGCCACCAAGGTGGTGACGACGACGGCACCGCAATATCCGGCTATCTGCCCGAGGATGGACGGACGATGCAGCAACCGGGCGAGGCGCTGGCCATAGGTCTCGTAGACCGCAATCAGGGCAACCACGGCCCCGAACGACATCTGGAAGCTGACGCCCGCGAGGCTCGCCGGATCGACCGTCAGCACGACCGCGGCGGCGATTGCGCAAATGCGCATGGAAATTCGCAGCCGGTCGATCAAGCACCGCGGCGAAGACGATGCCGGTCATGACAAAGGCGCGCTGCGTCGGAACCGCGGCACCCGAGATGATGAGGTAGCCAGCCAGCACCACCAGTGCCAAGCCGGCGGCGATTTTCTTTATCGGATAGCGCAGCGCTACCCACGGGATCAGCGCCAATCCACCACGCACGAAGACAAAGACGAAGCCGCCGACGAGACCGAGATGCAGCCCGGCGACCACCAGCAAATGGGCCAGACCGGAGTCGCGAAACGCCTGCTTGTCCGCCTCGGGAATGGCACCGCGCTTTCCGGTGATCAGGGTGGATGCGATCCCGCCGGTCGAACCGGGAAGCACCGCCGTGATGCGCCTCGACATTTCCGTGCGAAGCCGCTGCACGAATTCCTGCCAGCCGCCGCGGTCGGCAGAGGCGCGTTCGTCCTCGCCGCGGGTGAGACGACGTGCGCCGCCGAAGGAATAGCCGACACCGCCGATTTGGGCGAAGTAGAGCTCGCGCTGGAAATCGCGCCCGCCCGGCAAGATCTGCAGCGGCACCGGATGGATCATGGCTTTGAGGCGGACCCTGTCGCCCGGGTTGAGCTCGTCGCTCGTCTGCGGGATATGCAGGCGCAGGCGCCGCGGCTGATCGCCGGGATCGAGGCCGGCCAACGGCTCCGGCTCGACGACGATGCGCCAGCCCCTCTCGGCCAGGTCGACATCGACGACCCGGCCGGTGACGGTGACCGGTCCGAGCTGCCGCTGCAGCATCGGCGTCTGCCGCTCCCAGGCGCGTCCGCGCATCAGCGCAAAGCCGGCGGCAAAGACGCGTCAGCGCGAGTGCCGCCCGGCACCACGCCGGATGCCGACGCATCGCCAAGCTCACAACAGCGCCGGCGCTCGCCGCCACCAGGCCGGGCCACAGCGGGGGCTCGACCGTCAGCGCGAAATAGACCCCGATCCCGGCGCCAAAGAACACCGGCAACCACAGCAAGTGCCGGTCGCGCTCGGCGGCCAGGCGCTCGGCGAGCGCGGCGCCGAGGCGTGCCGCACCACGCCGGCACCAGGCCGAGCCGCCGCTCCGCGATCGCCGCATCCGCCATCGTCGCCCCACCACTCTCGGAAAACGAGACTAGTGGAGTGCAAAGTTAATTTATAGTCGCATTTGCCGCTAAATTTATAGACATTTTCGGTAATTTCGCGGCCTCGGGCGAAAGCTTCGATCGAGGTCAATCGTCGCAAACCAATCCGGCTCAGTAGCCTCTCGGCCTCCCGACGAACACTCGACCGACCAGCCGAATTCGAGTAAGACTGGATCGGGTCCGGAAAGACGACATCGATATGACCGCGCTGTACCCCCGCAACCAGAGGAGCAAGCGCTTCGCGCTCTCCTCGACCGCATCGTCCCCCGTATTCCGGCCTGAGGCTAGTCTATCTTTTTGGGAGTCGTGCCGAAGGGGGCGTCGAGAGTCTGGACAGCGATTGGGACTTGCTGGTCGTGGTGCCGGACGATACCCGGCCAGAACGTTTGACCGTCTTGGCTGGATACCGAGGCGGTCCGTGGCACCGGTGTCCCTGCCGATGTGGTCCCCGACCCGTCGATCGCGCTTTGAAGCACTGAAAGCGCAGGTCGGCAGCCTGAGCTACGTGGCATGGCATCGGGGCCGGCTTGTCTACGCGCGCATGAATTAGCGCGGCGCTGGCTCGATCGGTCGTCGAGCGAGATTCGTTGGCCGCCGCGCAATTCCGCATGATGGCGCATTATTGCCCGATCGCTTAACTGCCTGCAAGACGAAGCTAGTCAGGCAGTTCTGATCTACCGCGGCATCGAGCCGGCGAAGAGCCACGACATCGATGCGCTTGTCGGCCGATTATCCCCGGCCGACCCGATCCGACCGGCCCTCGAGCCGACTTGGCCGGTTCACCCTTATGCCGTCGCTTTCCGCTATCCGGGCGAGGATCTCGACCCCAGCCCCTCCCGAGCGGAACGATATCACCGGCTTGGATCACCGAGATCGACACACCCGATCGGCGCAGCGTCGGCCGAGACAGCTTCGAGCTGAGGGGCCAGCCTCACCGGCCGCCTCAGCGGCGCCTGCGGCAAAACCGGCTACGGTTTCGCTCGCAGCTCCCGCCATCAGCGAAAGCCGGCCTCTTTCAGCCCTTCCGATGGTCGCGCGCCTGCGTGCCGAATTGGGCGGCGAACCGCTCGGCGTCGAGAGAACGGCGACAGACGCGCGACGATGGCGCCGCTCGCCCTCGGCATCCTGGTCTCTGCCCATCTCGGCATAGGTCGCCGCGAGGATCGGATGCGCCCATGAGCTGAGTGTTGCGTCCGGGATTGCCGGGCGAGGGCGCGGTCACACGGCCTCGACGGCCTCGCCGTAGCGGTCGAGGAAATAATACGCCATGCCAGATGTACAGAGCTGCCCGGGTATTGGCGCGGTCGAAGCGGAGCGCGCCTTCGAGCCAGGGCACAGCCTCGGCGGCTCTGCCCGCCCACACCAAGATGTTCCCCGCGATCTGATAGCTATCGGCATCGCTCGGATTGATCTCGAGCGCACGGTCGATCTGCCCGAGTGCGAGATCATAATGTCTTCTGCATACATGTGATAACGGCGAGCAGGCGGTAGGCGCTGGTCGTCGCGGGGTCGAGCGCCAACGCCTTCTGCGCGCAGCGTCTCGGCGCGCTCGAGCTCTTCATCGCGAAATTCCGTCCATCCCGACACGACGGCCTCGAAATATGATCCCGCCGAGCGCCGCATAGGCGGCAGCGTAGTTCGGGTCGAGGTCGATCGCGCGCTGGAACATCTCCCGCGCCTGCGTCGTTCTGCTCGCGCGTCGCATGGCTAAGGACGCTCACGGCCGCGCAGGACGTATTCGTAGGCGGCGAGGCTGCCGGTGGGCTTGGCGAGGACGCGCTCCTGCTCGAAACCGGGTGAGCTTGACGGCCGCCAGCGCCGACAACACGCCGGGCGATGTCGTCCTGCACGGCGAAAATGTCCTTCGAGCTCGGCGTCGTAGGCTTCGGACCAGACGTGGCGCGCCAGTCGCGGCCTCGGTCAATTCGACGTTGACGCGAACGCGGTCGCCGGCGCGGCGGACGCTGCCCTCGAGGAGGTAGCGCGCATCGAGCAGGCGTCCGATCTCGGCAGGCGAGAGGTTCCGGCCCTTGAATTGAAAGCTCGCCGATTTGGCGACGACGAGCAGGTTCGAGAAGCGGCCGAGCGCCGTGATGACGTCCTCGGTGATCCCGTCGCTAAAGATAATCCTGGCCGGCATCGTCCGACAGATTCTTGAACGGCAGCACCGCCACCGAGGGGCGCCCGGCGAGGCGAGCCGGAGCGGCGAGGCTCGCGACTTCGACCGGCTTGGGCGCAGTGCCGAGCCCGAGCAGCTCTCGGCCTGCGCCCGCGTGAAACGCCCACGCGACCAGGCCGGCGACGACGAGCGCGGCGGCCCCAGCGGCGGCGACAAGAGCTCGCCGGCGTCTGCTCGGCCGAGGCGCCGCCGCCGGTACGCCCACCGCGTAAGCGCGGACGGGCTCGGCGATGTTCTTGACGCGATGGCTGCCGAGCGGGCGGTAATCGAGATCGAGCTTGTTCCTGACTTGGTCGTAGACGGTGTGCGAGATGCAAATCGTGCCGGGCTGGGCGAGCGCCTCGAGCCGCGCGGCGATGTTGACGCCATCGCCGAAGATGTCGTCGCCGTCGACGATGACGTCGCCGAGATTGACGCCGATCCGCAGCTCGAGACGGCGCTCGGGCGGGATCAGGCTCATTGATCGCACGCGCGGCCCGCTGCATCTCGACGGCGCAGCTGAGCGCGTCGACGACACTCGAAAAATCCGCCAGCAAGCTGTCGCCCGCCGTGCCGACGATCCGCCCGCCATGCGCCGCGATCAGCGGGTCGACGGCGCGGCGGAGCTCGCCGAGCGCCTGATGCGTGCCCGCCTCATCCTCGCCCATCAGCCGGCTGAACCCGACCACGTCCGCATGCAGAATCGCGGCGAGCTTGCGCTTGCGGGAGGCGGGTTCAGGATACTAGCCATCAGTCGAGCGATGGGTTTGACACCGGCGTGCGAACGTCACCGCATGCGTATTGAGCTCGGAACTGATCTGACGATGCGAGAGTTAGGTGCCGGTTTCGCAACTTGCGAGGTGCAGTCATGTGGGCTTGGTTTTCTCGATTGGTGCCGTCCGCCGCGCTTCTCGGGTTGTTCGCGTTGCCCGCCGACGGCCAGCAGCGATGAAACAAGGCTCGCGATCAGCGGCTACGATCCGGTCGCGTATTTCACCGACGGGAAGCCCGTCCCAGGCCTGACTGAATTCGAACAGTCGTGGCACGATGCGCGCTGGCGCTTTGCGAGCGCCAGCGCACCTGCGATCTATTCGTCGGAGATCCGAATCGTTACGCGCCGCAATACGATGGCTATTGCGCTGGGCGGCGTGTCCTCGGACGCACCCCACAAGGATACAGTCGATCCCGGAGGCTTGGGCGATCGTCGACGGCAAGCTTTATCTGACGCACACCACTCGTTCGTTGGACAGATGGAGCCAGAACGCAGGCTGAAAAAATCAAAGCGGCCGACGAGAACTGGCCAACCGTCAGACATCAGCCGGAGCCGACAATGGTCGGACAGCCGTGTCGTGATCATCCGCCGTCTGTTGTGGTCTCGGTAAAGCGGCGGCGGGCGGCAAGTCATCCTCGGCGGGCAAGTCGGCGCTCGACAAGGACGGGAATATCGTCGGCAAGGGCGACATGCGCGCGCAAATCGAGCAGGTCGGCAAGAATATCCAGACCTGCCTCCAAGGCCGCTGGGGCAAACGCGTCCGATATCATTCTGACGCGGGCCTACGTCACCGACACCGACGCGTTCTCAAAGAACGCCGATATGCGTGCGCGCTATCTCGGCCCGGAATCGCGGCCAGCACCGTGCAAGGCTCGGTGCCAAAGCTCGCGGCAGGGCCCGACTTTCCTCGTCGAGATCGAGGCGGTGGCAGCCGTCGACTGAACGCCTGGGGCTTCGCGCCGCTGTCCGACGCAATGTTTTTGGCGAAGTAGCCCCGGGTTTTCGCCTTCGCGAGCCGTTTGTTTAGCGGACGAAGAGCAGCCTTTGTGGAGAAGGCTGAAAAGAACTCATCAGGGAGGTTACCATGACTATTCGGGTCAAAGGTCAACACTTCATCCAGCGCTTCATGCTTGCTGCGGCCGCGCTCTTGTTGTTGTCAGGATCCTCGGTCGCCGATGTCGTCGTCGACTGGAACGCGATAGCGGTGGATGCGCCGCCGCCCGCCGTCGTCGGCCCAGCGCACGCACGCATCCTCGGCTACGTGCATGCCGCGATCTATGACGCGGTCAATGGCGTCGACCGTCGTCACGCGCCCTATATCGGTGACGGCGTCGGCTCCAGCCGGTGCTTCGGCGGAAGCGGCCGCTGCCGCGGCAGCGCATGGCGTCTTGGTGCGGCTCTACCCTGCGCAGAAGGCAACCTTCGATGCGGCGCTTGCCAAATCGCTGCAAGCGATCCCGGACGGAACCCCGAAGACCGACGGCGCCGCCTTCGGCGCGAGCGTCGCCGAACGTGTCTTCGCCATCAGCCAAGAGGACGGCGCGTCCGCGACCGTCAATTACGAATACGGAAAGCTGCCGTGGTCATGGCGGCCGACCGCGCCGGGAATGACGCCGCGGCTGGCGCAGTGGGAAAGGTGAAGCCCTTCCTGATCGAGAACGTCGCCCAGTTCTCGCCGCCTGGACCGCTCCCGGTCGACGGCGCTGCCTACGCCAAGGAGGATCAACGAGGTCAATGCGATGGGAGGCGCCGACAGCGTCGAGCGCACTTCCCGCCAGACCGCGACCGCGATCTTCTGGACGGTGTCGACCCCGCTGCCCTTCAACGCTCTGCCGCGGCGCGGCGAAGGCAAAGGAACTGGGGCTCGCGGAGAGTGCGCGCCTGTTTGCGCTCCTCAACATGGCGGGCTCCGATTCCCAGATCGTTACCTGGGAGGCGAAGTACCGGCATTGGGTTGCTGCGCCCGGTGACGGCAATTCGCGAGGCGTCGACGCTCGGGAACCCGGCGATCCGCCAGACGCGAAATGGGAGCCGCTCATCGCGACACCGCCACATCCGGACTACCCCTCGGGCCATTGCGCCTTGACGGGCGCCGCGGTCGCGGTGCTGCAGCACTTCTTCGGCGACGACGCCACCATCGCAGCGACGAGCGTGACGTGGCCGGCTGCTCGGCGTCACCCGGTCATGGAAGACCTTCTCAGATCTGAGCAAAGAGGTCATCGACGCGCGCGTCTGGGGCGGTATCCACACCAGGACGGCCGACGAGCATGCCGGATCAGCTCGGACGCAAGGTCGCAGATTACGCGATAGCGAAACTGAAGTGATTTCGACGGGCGAGAAGTGGCGTGGCAGACCCGCGTCACTCGCTGCGGGCACGCACGCTCGAGTACGCCGCCAGCTGCGACTGGCGCTGCTAAGCCGGATTTGACCGGTTGACATAGTCCGGATTCATTGGCTGGCAGGTCTCGATCGCCTCCATCTGGCCACGGTTGCGACGATGCTGCTTGAGACATGCGCCCGGCGCGTGTCGTCACCAAGCCCGCTCGCGTAGTGCCGGCTTTGGTCACGTGAATGGCCGCTCTTCAGGGAACTCTGGCGTCAGGAAATTGTCAAAGCCTCCCTGATGAGGCGTCTGCGAAGCGTCCCGATCAAAGCCTAAACTATATGATAAACTTTTGATACTTTGACAGCGTCGATGCAATCGTCGATGCGATTTTTCCCCTGCGGCAGGGGAATGTGCGAGCCTGAGCTACGGCTAGATCTCGCCCTCCTGCTTCAGCATGCGCACGGTCTTGCGCAGGGCGGTCACGGTGTCTTCGAGCTCGGCCTCGCCATGGGTCGCCGAGGTGATGCCGCCCGGGCTGCCGCTGAAGTCGACCCCGCCGGTCATCATCGCCAGCCGGAATTTGTGCACCACACCGGCCTGGCTCTTGCCGGTCGAGCGCCGCCGCCGGCTGCTGCGAGCGGGTCGAAACGGGTCGGGACGATCGCCGCGGCGGTCGGGGTTGGTGAAGAAGTGGAAGTTCGAGAACATGCCGTAGGCCGCCCACGGCACGTGTTCCTCCTCGAACACCTCGTTGACCCGGCGACGCAAATCGTCGGCGTAGCGGTTGGCGCGGCGCAGGCATCGGTCGTGCCGACGATTTCGAGGGCCGCGACCCCGGCCGCGGCCGAGAGCGGGTTGGCGTTGAAGGTGCCTTGATGGGTGATCTTCTCGCGGTCGGCCGACTTGGTGACCTGGAAATCGAGAAGGTCGAGGATGTCCTTGCGGCCGGCGATCGCACCGCCCGGCAAGCCGCCGGCGAGGATCTTTGCCAATGTCGTCAGATCGGGCCGGATGCCGTATTCGGCCTGCGCGCCCGCCCGGCGAGACGCGGAAGCCGGTGACGACCTCGTCGAAGATCAGCACCACGCCGTGCTGCCGGGTCAGCTCGCGCAGCGCGGTGCAGGAATTTCGGGTCGATCGGCAGCTTGCGCGCCATGGGCGCCGGTCGGCTCGATGATCGCGGCGGCGACGTCGTCGTTGCGCTTCGAGCAGCCGGGCGAGCCCGTCGGCGTCGTTCTGCTCGGCCAGCAACAGGCTCGCCGGCGACCCCGGCGAGGACGCCGGGCGTCGCGGCTGCCGTCGAAATGGCTGGCATAGCCCGAGGTCATGTGGTCGTGCCAGCCGTGGAAATGATGCTTGAAGCGGATCAGCTTCGACTTGCCGGTGAAGGCGCGGGCGAGCCGCACCGCCATCATCGTCGCCTCGGTGCCCGACGAGGTGAAACGCACCCGCTCGGCCGAGGGGATCGAGCCTCATGACCCACTCGGCCCAGGCGATCTCGGTCTCGTGCGAGGCGCCGAAATGGGTGCCGCGCTCGATCTGCCGCTGCACCGCCTCGATCACCTTCGGGATGGCAGTGGCCGAGCAGCAGCGCGCCGTGGCCGCCGAAATAGTCGACGTAGCAATGGCCCGTCGACATCCCATTTGCGCGGACCCTGGGCCCGGGTGATGTAGAGCCCGTAGGGCTCGATGTAGCGCGAATCGTGGGTGATCGCCGCTCGGGAAGAGCCGGCTCGCCTGCTCGGCGGCGGCCGCCGAGCCCGGGGTCGCGGCGCGATAGGCGGCGATGATCGGCGAATTCGTCGTCAGGGTGTCGGGCATGCCCTTCACTCCTCGGCCGGAAGCGGTCTCGACGAATGTTGTAGGCGCCAGCGGCGTCAAATGAGAAGAGGCCGCCCCGAGGGACGGCCCTTCCACCGAAAACCGGCGGCCTTCGCGGCCGCGAGCCGTTGCCCTCAGGCAAGGACCTCCAGTGCGGACGGGGATCCTGGTCACGGCAGCGGAAGACCGCGGTTGGTGGCTTGACACAGGATCACCTCCTTTCAGTTGTTGCGACGACGGCGCCTAGTTTACGGAGCCGATGGCCTTCGGCGACAAGCGACTTATTCGCGATCGCTCGGCTGGCGCCGCTCGGCTTTGCGCGGTAAACTGCGGTAATTGGCCGCTAACGGCTCGAAAGGAGTGACGATGCGCCGCAGCGAAGACAGGATCCTGACGACCCACACCGGCAGCCTGCCGCGCCCGCCCGAGCTCACCCGGCTCTATGTGCGCCGGGCGCGCGGCGGATCGCGATCGATCCGGCCGAGCTCGAGAGGCTCGGCCGAGGCGGCGCTGCGCGGGATCGTGCGACAAGCAGGTCAGACGCCGGCATCGACATCGGCAACAACGGCGAGCAGCAGCGCGAGGGCTTCTTCCTCTACATCCGCCACCGGATGAGCGGCTTCGGCGGCTCGCTGGCAGCGCTGGCCGCGCGCCGATGCCGCTGCGCTATCCGGTCTTCAAGCAGCATGATGGAGCAGCATGCTGCGCCGCCCGAGAGGCGGTCAGCAACATGCGGGCCGCCCAAGGCGATCGGCGAGGTGCGCTATCTCGGGACTGCGGCGATCGAAGGCCGAATGCGCCGATTTCCAGGCCGCACTCGACCGAGACCGGCGCGCATTTTGTCGAGCCGTTCCTGACCGCACCCTCGCCCGGGATCATCGCCGGGGCGATGAAGAACGAATATTACGACAGCGAAGAAGCCTATCTCGCGGCGCTCGGCACCGCCCTCAAGGTCGAATACGAGACGATCGTCGGACGCGGCTTCCTGTTGCAGCTCGATTGCCCCGATCTCGCGCTCGAGCGCCACCTCTCCTACCAGGACCGGCCGCTCGGCGATTTCCTCGGCTTTGTCGAGCGCGTCGTCGCGACGATCAACCAGCGCGATCGAAAACATCCCGCGCGACCGGGTGCGGCTGCATGTCTGCTGGGGCAATTACGAGGGGCCGCACGACTGCGACGTGCCGCTCGCCGACATCCTGCCGATCATCCAGACAGGCCGATGTCGGCGGCTTCGTTCTTCCCTTCGCCAACCCGCGCCACGCCGCATGAGTACCGGGTATTCGCAGAAGTTGCCGCTGGCTGACGACCAGCTCATCGTCGCCGGGGTCATCGACAGCCTGACCAACTTTGTCGAGCACCCCGAGGTCGGTCGCCGACCGGATCGAACGGGTGGCCGCGCGCCGTCGGCGACCCCAGCGCGTCATGGCCGGCACCGATTGCGGCTTCGACACCTCGGCCGGGATGGGCCGCGTCGCCGAGGACGTCGTGTGGGCCAAGCTAAAGGCGCTCGCCAGTGCAAGATCGCCTCGGCTGGCTGCGGATGGCTAGCGGTCAGGGCGAGCGATGCCTCCTCCTGCCCACGCCCGCCTGGCCCGGGTCTTGCTGTACCTGCAGCGAGGTCTCGACCTCGCCGCCGTCCAGCCGGCGCAACCGAAACATGTGCGACTTCGCCGCTTCGCCCGCGAGGTGCATGACGCCGATGACTTCGTGCGGGGCATAGGGCTCGACAAACAGCCCGCGCGCCGCGTCGAAGGCGGGCGCCGCGTCGCCGGGCATCCAGTTGCAGTAGGCCGGCAGGAAATTGACGGGCAGGTGCTCGGCAAAGATCACGTAGTTAAGTGCGGTCTGATCGATGTAAAAGAGGGTGCGCTGCGCGACTTGCTCGACGATCCGCGCCCAGGCGTCCCAATGCGGGGCGTCGTGATGCAGCGCAAAAACCCCGCAATTGACCATGGGGTTGCGGCCGAGGCGGTCAGCCACGCGCCAGCCGAACGCTTGGCGATAGCATTTCCAGCTGAGCGTCCAGCCAAAGATTTTGGGCCGCTTGTAGTGGCGCTTATAAGCGCGATCGATCTCCGGGTGATCGCCAGCTTGTCGCGTCCCGCTGCGGCGAGGTACAGCTCGACAGCACGCCAGTCCTGGATCCATGCATCCGCGTCGATCCACAGATATGTGTCGTAACCGGGAAAATGGCGGCGCAGAAACGGCCGCGAAAGCAGGGCCTTGCGCATTTCGGAGTGCGCTCGCGGCCCGGGAAATCGAAATCCCATTCGGGCTGGACGAGATGGGTAACCCTCCGGGCCAGCCATTCGCGGTGCTCCGGGGCGAACCCGCAATCGAGGATCCCGATCGCCGCATCTCGATGTTGCGCTCGGATCGACAGCACGGTATCGCGCAGCAGCGGAAAGTAACCGCGATCCGCCCCGCTGGCGATCAGGAGCCCGGCGGCCGGCATCGCAGTCCGACCGCCAGGCGAGTCCGGACCCTGCCGAGGCGCTTGCCCACGCGCCGCCAATTCAGGGCACGAGACGGTAACCGCCGGGCTCGGTCACCAGGATCTCGGCGCGCGTCGGATCGCGCTCGATCTTCTGGCGCAGGCGGTACACATGCGTCTCCAGGGTATGGGTCGTCACGCCGGCATTGTAGCCCCACACCTCGCCGAGCAGCGTTTCGCGCCCGATCGCCCGATCGCCCGCCCGGTAGAGGTATTTGAGGATCGCCGTCTCTTTTTCGGTCAATCGCACCTTTTTCCGTCCGCCCGGGTCGGTCAGCAGCTTGGCCCCGGGTCGGAAGATATAGGGGCCGATTGTGAACACCGCAGCGTCGCTATGCTCGCTCTGGCGCAGATGGGCGCGCAGGCGGGCCAACAGCACGCTCAACCGAAATGGCTTTGTGACATAGTCGTCGGCACCCGATCTGAGACCGAGCACGGTGTCGGCATCGCTGTCCGCCCCGGTCAGCATCACGATCGGCACCAGCACCCCGAAGTCGCGCAGCAGGCGGCACAGCTCGCGTCCATCCATGTCGGGCAGCCCGACGTCGAGCACGACCGTATCGAAGCGCTCGTTTCTCGCGGCCTCGAGCGCCTGCGCCGCGGTTCCGCACTCGACGCAGACGAACTCCTCGTTGAGCTCGAGCTGTTCCGCCAGAGATTGGCGCAGCGCGACGTCATCGTCGACGATCAAGATTTTGCGACCAGCCCTCATAAACTTCCTCGCGGAGCTGCAGTATGGCCGCGTAGTTATCCGGGCAAGCGCGTCCTGCCCATCCCCAAATGGTGGGCTTACCCTATAGGATCCGTGCACTAGCTGCCAGCGGCTGCTTCGTCAGGGCGGCGATGGAAGGCCCGCCAAGCGGTCGAAGGCGGCTTCCCACGCTTCCGTGGCCTGCGACCAGCTCGGGAGGAGAGCGCCTGCAGCGCGCGACCCGGCAGCCAGTCTTGCGGCGAGTGCCGGCTGCGCGATCACCCGACGAACCGCCCGCGCCAACGCCAGCGGATTGCCGGGCGGGACCAGCAGCCCAGCCTGTTGCGGCACGGTCTCGGGGATCGCCCCCGCCGTCGTTGCGATCACCGGCAAGCCGTGGACCATCGCTTCCGCATAAACCATGCCGTAGCCTTCGTGGAAGGACGGCAGAGACAAAGGCATCGGCCTCCCGATACGCCCGTTCAACCGCTTGCGGCGGACGTTCACCGGTCAGGGTGATGCGCCGCCCAAGGCCGGTGGCCAGAATCTTACGGCGGACCGCCAGCGCCGTTGCCCGGATCGCGCTCGAGCGACCCGATGCAGAGCGAGGCTCCAGTCGAGATCGACGATCCGGGCCAGCGCTTCGACAAGCAGCTCGTGGCCCTTCCGCGGGACCACGTTCGCCACGCAGAGCAGCGCACGAACCGGACCACGCCGCGATCTTGAAGGACGCTTCGGCTTTGCCGTCCCGGGCGAAACGACGGCGATACGCTCTGACGAGATGCCATAGCCTTCGACCGCGGCGGCAGTCTTGCGGCTCGGGCAGAGGACGCCGCGAACCCTTGACAGCAGTCCGGCTTCGCGGCGGGCGGCCCGCTGCGCCGCAGCCAGCGGGAGGTCGGTCTCCTGCGCAAGCGGGCCATGGACAAAGGCGATGACCCGTAATCGGTGCGCCTGTGCCGCAACCACTTCCCCAAGACTGGTGAGCGCTAGGCCGTCCACGACTGTCCTGGCGCCGTCGGGTATGGCGGCGATCATCGCACCGTCCGCCATCGGATCGCGCGCCGACAGCTCGATGACCCGCACCACCCGCCCGCGCGCTCGCAAGCCCTCGACAATATGCCGCTCGAACAGATAGCCGCCGGTCAGTTGGTCCAGCCGGCCGGGGACGACAAAGGCGATTTCATCGCTCATTCCAAAGGCGCGTCATAGGCCGCCCACGCGACCGGCGTCTCGCGCAGTACCACGCGCAGGCTGTGGATCGCCGCGGCGTCGGTCGACACGAGCGCCCCTCGCGAATCCGCCGTGCCAGCCGGCGATGGATCTCGCCGGCGAGGAACTCGGTCGTCGTGTTGCGACCGCGGAATTCCGTCAAGCTCGTCGAGATTGCGGTAATCGAAGTCGCCGAGCACAGCCTTCAGCAGGTCGAGGGCGCGG